>Ga0233425_10001493_pt1 | contig 52204 bp, 37 predicted proteins | sample Watercolumn_Towu_2_FD_181712 | JGI IMG/M metagenome (GOLD analysis project Ga0233425, IMG submission 181712) | Freshwater microbial communities from Lake Towuti, South Sulawesi, Indonesia - Watercolumn_Towuti2014_140_MG | ecosystem: Environmental > Aquatic > Freshwater > Lake | place...
TGAGATGCTGAGGGATGGTCATCGGTGTCCCGAGGGGTTGTGAATCTGCCATTGGCGCGGCATCGCCAGCGTCTCCTCTGCATCTCTCCATCTGCTGCCGAGTTCTCACACAGTCTGCAGAGCGCGTCCCTCCGGCAGATCAGGGAGTGTTGACCAGTTCGGCGACGGCAGCGCGTTCCTCGGCGGCGAGACGGTCGCGCTTGGCTTGGTAGTGATCGTACTTCGCGCGCTCTTTGTCAGTCCAGGCGCTGGACTCGCGGTAGTCTCCACAATACGGGACGCCGAGATCAATCCACGCTTTGAGTTTGTCCATCTCCTCGGCAGAGAGTTTCACGTTGTTGTGGCCGGCTTCGAGTTGGGCGATGAGCTTGCTCTTGGCCGAACCGGCGCTGTACGGCGGCAACATCGGCGGGGCGCTTTGACTGCTGATCCAGTTGACGACGGGATGGTTCGCATCGCCGGCGTGGGTCAAGGTGAGGTAGGCGCGGGACCAACGACGCTTGGCTTGCGCGTCGAGAATCTCGTCGGCGGTCAATGGGACTTTGTGTTTGTTGTTGTGGCAACCGACGCAGTGCCGGTTGAGGATCGGTTGAATCTCACGCGGGAAACTGAAGCCGCGCGGCGGGCCGTAAAATGGCCGGAGCACTTCCGGAACACCGGTGTAGGCGTTGGCGGCGACAGGCGTGCTGTTTTTTGTTTCGTGACAGCCGACGCAGGCGGCGTTTTCACCGGGCTGGAGTGTGGCCCAGCTTCGCATCGAGGCGACCATCCGGTTGTTGGCGTCGAGCAACTGGAAATAAACCGGCGTGCGGGCGGGGACGCGGAAGAACGCCGAGCCGTCGTCGCGCACGGTGGCGTCGCCGAGGATGATCTTCGGGTCCCACGCGCCGTTGCCGATGGCGATGGGCGTGCTGATGAGCGCGCCGCCGCCGGGGCCGCCATTGCGGTTCTCTCCGATGCCGGCGGCGCGAAAATCGAGGGCAATGACGCGCAACGTCTTGACAGTGCCGCGCGGAATGCCTTTGAGGCCGGGGCCGACGTACACGTCCTGTACATAGCAGGCGCCTTCGGTCTTGCGGTAGTCAACGTGGCTGGAGCGACGGGTCGGCGCGAGGCGGGGCACGAGCGGCACGGGTCGGTTGCACGGAAGCGCAGGATCGGAAACGAGCAGTTCTTTCTTGCCGTCAATCGTCACGTGGTAGATGCCGAAGTTCTTTTTGTTTTTCCAGCCGTCGGGGTTGTAGCTGACGAGATAGTCGGTTTCGTTGAGCGGATACGGATAGGCGAAGAGTTCGCCGTCCTGGCCGTAGCTGTCCACTTTGACGGCGGGCGTGTCGCGGACCGGCGCGATGAGTTGGACGCCTTCGTTTTCTTCGCGGCCCTTGGTCGGGTCAATGAGGATGAGTTTGCCGGGCTGGCGCGAGTGGTGGCCGGTGGCGATGGCGACAACTTGCTGCGAGCCGGGAATGGCGCGGGCGTGGATGATGGTGGTCGGGAACCAGGAGTTGACGCCGTAGAAACCGGCTTGGCCGGTGCCGTCGGGGTTCATCTGGAAGAGCGGTTGCGGATAAATCTGGCCGCGGTCGTTGTATTCCCAGCGGGTGTAGAGGATGCGCCCGTCCCACGTGATGGTTGGAAAATTGTCGTGGACTTGGTCGAAGGTAAGCCGGCGGATCCGGCGGCCATCCTTGTCGCAACGGTAGAGGTTGCTGACCTCGGTCCACCAACAGTCCACGGTCTGGACGCAACGCGTGGAGTTGAAGATGATGTCGCCATCGGGGAGATAACAGCCTTCGTAGTCGGCGACGCCGGCGCCGTGAGTGAGTTGGCGGATAGTGCGGGTGGCGACGTCCATCTCGTAGAGGTGATAGTCGTCGTCGTTGAGGGATTTTTTCCAGGCGAAGAGGATTCGTCTGGCGTCCCACGAGACGTCGGGGTCTCGGATGACGCCGGTGTTGTCTTCGAGCAGTGTTTGGACGCCGTTGACCGGGTCGAAGAGACAGAGGGCGGAGCCGGGGTCGAAATGGCGTTCGGCTTGGGCGTCGGACTGGCCTTCGGTGTAGGCGTAGTGGGAGCCGCCCATGACGGCGTGTTTGACGAAGACGAACCGCGGTACGGGCGCGGCGGCGGCGAGCGCAGGCAACAGCACGGCCAGCGGCAACAGGGTTCTCATTGCTCGGGAGGATTGCCGGCGAGGAAGGCGGCGGCGATCTCGCAGTATTCCTCGGCGTAGCGGCGCAGTTGCGCGCGTTCCTTCGGCCCCAGCGTGCTGACGACTTTTGCTGGCGAACCATAGACCAATGAACCGGGTGGCACAACCATGTCCTGCGTCAGCAACGCCGCCGCGCCGATGATGCTTTGTTCGCCGACGACCACGCGGTCCATAATGACCGCGCCCATGCCGACGAGCACTTCGTCGTGAATCGTGCAACCGTGAAGAATCACGCCGTGGCCGACGGTGACGTAGTTGCCGACGATGCACGGCTCGACGTAGCCGACGTGGCAGATGGAGTTATCCTGAATGTTCGTGTGATGGCCGATGATGACTGGTTGCATGTCGCCGCGGAGCACGGCGTTGAACCAGATGTTGGCGTCGTCGCCGAGTTGCACGTCGCCGATCAGGCGCGCGCCTTCGGCCACGAACACATCGCGGCCCAGCTTCGGCTCTTTGTCCCGATAACGATACATGCTCATCGGAGTTGATTTTCGCCTCCGCCGGGGCAAAATGCAATCTGTGAAACTTGCTCCGCAAATCGTTGTCCGTCTCGGTGAGGATTTCAACTGGTGGCTTGCGCCGACACCGGACGAACCCGACGCGCCGGCGTCGGGGCATGGCGTGCTGGATCCGCGGCAGGTTCGTGAGTTGCTCGAACAACTCCCGAAGTACCTCGCCCCGGAATCGTTTGCGAGGGCGTTTCATCTGTACGCGGTGGAGGCAGAGATCGCCGAGGGAATGCTGCAATTGCACGCTTGCAACGAAGGCGAGGAACTCTTCGCGGTGCCGGCGATTGACGAGGACGGCGACGGCCTGTACTACGATTTTCTCGACGCGCTCAGCGCGGCGCGCATCCGCCGGCTCAACGCGGACGGTCACCGTTGTGCCTTGGAGGAAATGCAGGACGAACTCGACGCGCTCGACCACGACCGTTATTTCGATGCCACGACGATGCACGCCTTCGACCAGATCAACGAGATCCTCCAATGGAGTCCAGCCGAATGGGACCAGCCGTAGCTGCCGCTTTGTTGCTCGCCGCCGACTGGCCGGCGCTTGAGTGCCACCAGCGCACCATCACCCGCGCCGAGTTCGATAGGTTGCTCGCGACCGTCTATTGCCCCAGCGGTGCGTTCACCAAGTATCTCCGTTATTCCACCAATTCTGTTGCCATCGTCTCCAAGACCAACACGCTCTTCACGCTCCATTTTGCCCACTCACCACTCACCGCTCACCACTCACCAATCCATCGAATCGCGCTCGACCCCGGCCACATCGGCGGTGAATGGGCGCAATTCGAGGATCGTCATTTCACTCACGGCCCCGGTAAACCAATCGAGGAAGCTACACTCAACCTCACCGTCGCCCGTCTTCTGAAAGCGCGTCTCGAATCCGCCGGGCGAACTGTCTTTCTTACCAAGAACGACTTCCAGCCGGTCACTGACAAGCGTCCGCCGGACGCGCGCTCTGATATCGCGGCGCGCGCCCGTCTGGTGAACACCGAGTTCAAGCCGGACCTCACTGTCTGCATTCATTTCAATGCCACGTCCCGCGGCTTGGTGGACGACAACCGTCTGACCGTGTTCGTCCACGGCAACTATCTGCCCGCTGAGGTCGCTGACGACGAGCAGAAGTTTTGTCTGCTCTCGAAACTGTTGGAACGCTCGCACTCGACGGAACTGGACGTCGCCGATGCCGTGGCGCGTTCGCTGGCGAGAGCCACGGGACTGGAGCCGTTGCCGCCATCGGAGAACGCAGCACCGGTCAACGGCCATCCGTATCTTCTGTTGCGCAACCTCGGCGCGAACCGTCAGATTCGCGGCCCGGTCATCTACCTTGAGCCGTACTTTATGAATAACCGGACAGTCTGGCAACGCCTGCAGCGCGGCGACGGGAGCATCTTCCGTGAGTACGCGGACGCTGTTGCTGATGCCATTGTGAATAATGAACAGCGCCGGCGAAGATGATCGCCGGCGCTGCCAGTTTAGAAATGCAACCAAACGTTATTGGTTTTTCTTCTTCCGTTCCTTCTTGACCGGAGCGTCTGCGGTCTTGGTGGCCGGGATGGCGGAAATCTCGTCGTCGCTGAGCTTGCCGTCGTTATTGGTGTCGAACGCCTTCAGGGACGGGTTGCTGGCGAGGTCTTTGCGGAGCGCGTCTTTCTCTTCGCCTTCGAGGATGCCGTTGCCGTTCTTGTCATACTTTGCATAGCAGTCGGACGGGGCTGTTTGGGGTGCCTTGTCCTTCTTCCTCTTGTCACCCTTGGCGGCGAACGTGCACGGCGCCAACAGTCCGAGCAGGCACAGGCCTGCCACGATCAGAGTCAGTTTCTTCATATTGGTTCGGTCCTTTCTGGGGTTGTTGGAGTACTAACACCGCGATCGGAAAATTAGACCACGCTTTTTTGGCTACCGGTTCCTCGCATCGAAAAACTCAATGAGCGGATACGCCTCGCGATTGACGGCGCAGGCGCGTTCCAAGAGTGGCGCGTAAGGCTTGCCGCGAATGTCACACAGCCCTTTGTTCGCGCCGCCGGCGGAATCGAGCGCGACGGATTCCTTCGGGTCGTCCATGAACTTGAAGAAATGCCAGCCGACGACGTTCTTGATCTCCAGCGCGTTCAACGCGAAATGCTGGTAGTACCGGGCGCGATCCTCCTGCGTGCGGACGAGCCAGCCCGCGCCTTTCGTGTTGGCCAGCCCCGGCACATCCATCGCCTTGGCGTACCATTCGGTCAAAAGAACCGGCTTGCCACTCCAAGCCGCCCGCTCCGCGAACAACCTCTTGTCCGGCCCCCAGATGCCGTAGTAGTTCACCGAGACAACGTCGTGATACGGTGCGAGCACTTTCCAGAACCACGGGTTGTCGAACTGGCCGGTGTGGTAATTGATCCGCGAGCCGAGATAAAGATGGTTCCGGTCGTATTTGCGGATGGCTTTCGTCACGATCCGGTAGTACCGCTCGAACGCGAACGCGATAAACTGGTAACGCTCACGCTGTGTGATCTTCCGTCCCGCAAGCCACGCGGCGGCGGCCTTGTAACCCGGATCATCGGTGCCAAGCGAAAGGTAACGGTCGAGCAAATCGGTCGGGCACTGGAGTTCGTTGTCGGTCATGATGCCGAGCAGCGTCGGGTCGTCGACCGTCTCGGTGAGGACCTTGGCAAGCTCGTCGCAGAACGCCTCGAAGTCCGGATAAAACACCGGCATGCAGCGGTTGAGGAAACCCACCGTGCCCGAAGCCGGCTCGGTGAGTTTCTTCTTCTTCGCGAACTCGAACATGAAATTTTGCCGCCGCACCCAGACCAGCGGCGATTTCACCTTCTGCATTTGGGAGGAACCGAAGTTACCCAGCCCGTTAAAGCCATTCGCGCGCAGCAATGCCGTGACCGTCTCCGCCCAATTCGCAGCCGCGTTCTTCGGCTCGCGCACCGCGTTGATGCCGATGTTGAAATACCGGCAGCCGTCGGGGTCAATCAACCAGTCGCGACCCTCGATCTTCCTCACGTAGAAAAAGCCTGTCGCCTTTTCCTTCGGCCGGTCCAGCCAACCGCCATACGAATCGAGTTTCACGTTGTCGCCCGACGGCTTGTAGCCGTTCAACAACTCCAGCAGCCGCGTCGTCTGCGGACGCCACGGGCCGGAACTTTCCGGGCTGTTCCGGTGCGTCTCGACAATCACCGTGCCGTCCTTGAAATCCCGCTTCGCCGGCGCGGACAAATTGTAGGCGGGCTTCGTCTGCTCAAAAAGCGCGCGCACTTCGCCGGCGTTCAACGCGTTGTCGTAGAGCCGCAACTCGCCGACGCTTCCTTTTAGCGATGGTTTTGCGCCAAGTCCCATGCCGACGCGCAACGGCTGGCCGTTGCGCAGGATGTTTCCGTGGCGTGGTTTCTCCGCACTGAGGACACCGTTGACGTACAGCTTCGCCATCGCACCGTCGTACGTACCGGCGAGAAACGTCCACGTGTCTAGCGGCAATTCGCTGGTGCTGTCCAGCAACATTTTGCTGGCGCCGCGGTCGCCCCACAAACCAAACACCACCCGGCCATCGGAGCCATACATCCCGAACATCGGCGTCGTCCACGATTCGTTCGTGTGCGGCACGCCGAACAGGACGGTGTTGTTCTTCAACGCCGACGCCCGGACCCACAACGCCGCCGTGAGCGTGTTGGTGAAACCGAATGGCGTCTTCTCCTTGATCAACACATGACTGCCCAGCCCGTCAAATTCCGGCAAACTGCCCTCGATCACGCCGTCGTTGCCCTTGGCAGATTGATCTTTGACCGTCTTCCCATCAAAACGCCAATGTCCCACGACACCGGCGCCGGCATTGCCGCAGAGCAGCGCACACAAAAAGGTCAGGGCTTTCACGAGGCGGCTGAGAGTCACGCGGGGAAGCTACGTGAGGTCCAGAACCGTCGCAAGACAATTTGGACCGGAGACAACAGGAGTGTTTCTTTCAGAGGAACGATCGTTCCTTTGAAAGAAAGGGTCGGGCAGCCGCGCGTGGGGGCGCATCTAGACACTGCCACCATCGCAGCGAAGCCGTTGTAGGCCGACTCTATGAGTCGGCGTTCGTTTCGCCACACCGGCAGCGCCGACACGCAGTGTCGGCCTACAACACATTACCAGTGGTGGCAGTGCTCAGATACGCCCCGCGCGCGGTTGCGTGCTTGACGCTCAGTGACAGTCGGGTACTCTCGCCGGCATGACTACGATTCTGTTTGCCGCCGTTTTGTTGGTTGGCGGAGAGGAAATCCAACAACGCGTCGAGAAGGCCGCGCCACATCCGCGGTTGTTCTGGCCGGCGAGCAGCGAAGAAGCCGTGCGCGCGAAAATCAAACAGGACCCGCGTTGCGCAGCGATGTGGGACTCCGTGCGCGTCGCGGCGGATCACATGCTCGATGAGCCGCCAGTCGTTTATCGGAAAGAGGGACGGCGATTGCTGCACCGGTCGCGGGAGGCGCTCGGACGGATCATGCACCTCGGTTTTGCGGCACGGATGACGGGCAACAAACGATACGTTGGCCGCGCTGTCGCGGAGATGAAGGCGGCGACGGCGATGCCGGATTGGAATCCGTCGCACTTTCTCGACGTGGCGGAAATGACGATGGGGTTGGCAGTCGGGTACGACTGGTTGTACGCGGAGTTGTCACCGGCGGAGCGCGCGGAAATCCGCGAGGCCATCGAGACGAAAGGGCTTGGCCCGTACTTGAAGCCGGGCAAGAAGCATGGCTGGGAACGCGGCGGGAACAACTGGAACCAAGTCTGTCACGGCGGGATGGTGGCGGGCGCGTTGGCGTTATTGGAAGATAATCCAAGCCGGGCCGCGGAAGTCGTCTCGCGTGCGTTGAAAGGGCTGCCTTATGCGATGAAGGTTTACGAGCCAGATGGCACGTATCCCGAAGGCCCCGGCTACTGGAATTATGGCACGACCTATAACGTCGTGCTCATCGCGATGTTGGAGTCGGCGCTCGGCACGGACTTCGGGTTGTCGCAGCAGCCCGGCTTCCTGAAGACGGGCGAGTTTCCATTGCACATGACGGGGCCAACGGGCCGCTACTACAATTTCAGCGATTGCGGCAGTGGAACGGGTTTTTCGCCGGCGATGGTTTGGTTTGCCAGCCGGACGAAGCGGCCGGAGTTGTTATGGTTCGAGGAAGGATTGTTGCAACGCGAAGTCCGGGACAACAAACACGATCGGTTCTTCCCGTTGGCGATCCTTTGGATGGACCCGAAGATGCAACGCGCGGAGCCGACGGCGCGGAGCTGGCACGGTCGCGGCCCGAATCCATTGGCGGCGTTTCGCACGTCGTGGACGAACCCGAATGCGCTCTACCTTGCAATCAAAGCGGGCAGTCCCGGCGCGAGCCACGGACACATGGATGTCGGTTCGTTCATTCTCGACGCCGACGGCGTGCGTTGGTCGCTTGATCTGGGCATGCAAAGTTATCACGCGTTGGAGAGCCGCGGGTTCAATTTGTGGAATGGCAAGCCAGGCGGCGAACGCTGGAAACTGTTCCGCTATCACAACCGCGGCCACAGCACGTTGCTGGTGGATGACCAGGAACAAGTCGTCAGGAGCGACGCGCCGATCACGGAATTTTCCGGTGACCGCATGACTGCTGTCGTGGACTTGAGCGCGACGTACGCGGGACAACTCGCCTTCGCAAAACGCCGGTTCAGCGTCGAGGGCGACCGTCGCGTGGTCATCGAGGATCATTTGAAAGCCGGAACAAAACCGGAACAAGTACGTTGGGCGATGGTGACGCCGGGGACACTCAAGCAAGGCGGCTGGCTGGAGAAGGACGGCAAACGGCTCCGCATCGAGGTGCTCTCGCCGGCCGGCGCCAAGCTTCAGGTTTGGCCGGCGGATCCGCCGCCGCACGATTTCGATGAGCCGAATCCGGGCGTGAGCGTCGTTGGGTTCACCGTGCCACTGGGGGTGGGCGAGGAAACGACGTTGACAGTGGCGCTTTCACAGGCCAGTCCATAAAACCAAAAAAAAACTGCTTGCGCCCGAAGATGTTTTTGGTAATAGGCAGCCCCTTGATATGAAGTTTCTTGTAATGGGTCTTGTTCTGTTGGCTACGACGCTCTGCCACGGCGCAGAGCGGTATAGTATCATTCATCAGTTCCACGAACACGCCAACGACTTGAGCAGCCAAGAAGCCCTGCGTCCCATCTTGCGTGGCGACGCCCTGTATGGCGTCACGCGCGGCAGCGGCAGCCAGGACAAAGGGACTATCTACCGCATTAACAAGGACGGCACCGGTTTCTCAGTCGTACACAAGTTTGCCGGCTACTTGGACGGATACAGCCCGTGTGGCGCTCTTGCCGACGATGGCGATTATCTCTACGGCATGACCAGCCACGACGAAGCCGACAATTTTGGAGTCATCTTCCGACTCAAGCCTGACGGCTCCAACTTCACGACGATCCACCGATTCAAAGGCTGGCACTTCGATGGCGCGAAACCGTTCGGCTCCTTCATTCTGGATGACGGCAAGCTCTACGGTTTCACCGCGCGCGGCGGCAGTAATGACTGCGGCGTGTTCTTCCGCCTCAACAGAGACGGCTCTGACTACGCGTTCATGCACCGGTTCATCGGCGGACGCACCGACGGCGCCACTCCCTACCGAACGCCCATCGTTGATAGCAACGCGTTCTATGGCACGACGTTCGCCGGCGGCCTGCGCAGCAAAGGGGTGATTTTCCGCATCAACAAAGATGGCTCCGAACACAAAATCCTTCACCACTTCACCGGCCGCGGCAACGAGGCAGGCAACCCCTCCGGTCGCCTTTTCTTGTACCGTGACATGCTCTATGGCATGACATTCGACGGCGGCACTGGTGACAAAGGCTGCATCTATTCCATCCGCAAGGACGGCACGGGATTCACCATCATTTACAGCTTTCCCATTACCGGCTATCAGGGCAGCCGTCCGCACGGCAGCCTGGCGCTCCACCGCGACACGTTCTATGGCCTCACCCGGAACGGCGGCCACAACGATGCCGGCGTCATCTTCAGAGTCAACCCCGACGGCAAACAATTCACCGTCCTCCACCGCTTCTCCGACCCGGCCAACAAAGCCATCAAAGATGACGGCGTCGAGCCTTACGGTTCACTCACTGTCGGCGACGATGCGCTCTACGGCATGACGCGGCGCGGCGGCAAAGGAGGCGGCGTCCTCTTCCGCTACCAGTTGCAGAACCCGTAAAACCACTTGCGCCGGCGCGAGTCTGTGGTAATAGACAGCGCCACAATATGAAGTGTCTTGTCGCTGGATTTGTTTTGTTGGGGACGATGTTCTGCCATGCTGCAGACCGTTACACCATTCTCCACCGCTTCGACAAGGGCGCCAACGACAGCAATAACCAGGAAGCCATCCGCCCCCTCCTGCACGGCGACGTTCTGTATGCCAGTACCCGCGGCAACAACACCGATAAGAAAGGAAACCTGTTCCGCCTCAACAAGGACGGCACTGGCTTCGCTGTCATGCACGAGTTTGTCGGCGGCGACGCCGACGGCCACAGCCCGTGCGGCGCGCTCATTGCCGACGGAGATCGGCTCTACGGGATGACCAGTCGCGGCGGTCGCGGCAAAGGCGGCGTCATGTTCCGCCTGAAACCCGATGGCTCCGACTACACGGTCCTCCACGTGTTCCAAGGCTGGTATTACGACGGCGATACTCCGTACGGCACGCTCCTGCTCGACGCCGGCAAATTCTACGGCCTCACCGCCCGTGGCGGCACCAACGACTCCGGCGTCCTCTTCCGTATCAACAAAGACGGCTCCGACTTCGCCCTGCTCCGTTGTTTTTCCGGCGGACGCGCCGATGGCGCGACCCCGTACGGATCACTCACCGCCGATGCCGCTGCCTTTTACGGCACGACGTTCGCCGGCGGCAGCCGCAACAAGGGCGTCCTCTTCCGAGTCAACAAGGACGGCTCCGACTACAAGGTGCTCCACCACTTTACCGGCGGCTTCGACAACGGCAGCAACCCCGCCGGCAGCCTCCTTGTGCATGGCGATCTGTTGATCGGCATGACCTTCGACGGCGGTTCCGGCGACAAAGGCATCATCTTCTCCATTCACAAAGACGGCACCGGGTTTCGCATTCTTCGCAACTTTCCCAGCAACGGCGCCGAAGGCAGCCATCCGCACGGCAGCCTCGCGCTCCACAACGAAACCCTTTACGGCGTCACCCGCACCGGCGGTCGCGGCGAAGCCGGCGTCCTTTTCAGCCTCAAACCCGATGGCAAACAATTTACCGTGCTCCGTCGCTTTGCCGACCCATCCAGTCACACCACTACCGACGACGGCATCGAGCCGTACGGCTCGCTTAGCGTCCACGAAAACACCCTCTACGGCATGACCCGGCGCGGCGGCAAAGGCGGCGGCGTCCTCTTCCGTTACGCGCTTTCCACTCCATGAACTACCGTCGCTTTGGCCGAACCAACCTCCAGCTTCCCGTCATCTCCTGTGGCGGGATGCGATACCAACAGAGCTGGAACGACGAAGACGCCAACAGGATCACCGCCGAGAGCCAAGCCAACCTCGAAGCCTGCATCCATCGTTCCCTTGAACTCGGTATCCACCACATTGAGACTGCTCGCGGCTACGGCACTTCCGAAGTCCAACTCGGACGCATCCTGCCGTCGTTGCCACGCGACAAAATGATCGTCCAAACCAAAGTCATGCCAACGGCTGATCCGAAAGAATTCCTCGACACCTTTGACTTTTCGATGCGAAACCTCCGCCTCGATCACGTTGACCTGCTCGGCATCCACGGCATCAACAGCGACGAACTCTTTGACTTCACGATGCGCAAAGGCGGCTGCCTCGACGCCGCCCGCAAACTCCAGCGCGACGGACGCTGCCGGTTCATCGGGTTCTCCACGCACGGCACCGAGCGTGTCATCACCAAGGCCATTCGCACCGGCGAATTCGACTACGTCAACCTCCACTGGTACTTCGTCAACCCGCTGAACTGGCCGAGCATCGAGGCCGCCACGCAACTCGACATGGGTGTGTTCATCATCAGCCCCAACGACAAGGGCGGCATGCTCCAGAACCGTCCCGGCAAAATGGCCGCGCTCTGCGCGCCGCTCACGCCGATGCAGTTCAACGCTCTCTACTGCCTCGCCCGACCCGAAGTCCACACCCTCAGTTGCGGCGTTGCCAAGCCGTCCGATTTCGACGAACACATCGCCGCGCTTGCGTGCCAGGATTCCATCGCCCCGATTGAAGGGCGGCTCCGCGCCGAGATGACGCGCGTCCTCGGCGCCGACTGGTGCGCGCATTGGAGCAACGGCCTCGCCGAGTTCCACCAGATGCCCGACCAAGTCAACGTCGTCGAGATTCTCCGTCTCTGGACGTTTGCGAAGTCGCTTGGCCTCGATGAATGGGCCAAGATGCGCTACAACCTCCTCAGCGGCGGCGCCGCTCACTGGTTCCCCGGCGAGAAAGCCGACCGCATGAAAGACGAACGCGCCATGCGTGCCGCCTGCGCAAAGAACCCGTTTGCCGACCGCATCCCCGCCATTCTCCGCGAAGCCCACGCTCTCTACGACGCCGCCCCGCAGAAACGCCTCAGCCAATCCGACTGAACCCATCTCCCGTGGCGCGGTGGGGACACCGCGCCCTACCAAATGACGCACAATTGTTGGTAGGGCGGGCCTTGCCCGCCTGCGGCGGGTAAATCTCAGCCCGCCGCTTCGATTCACTCAAACCGAATGACACCGGCAGTGTTGATGCGGTTAGTTGGAAACTTCGGATACCAACTCACCTGTCCGTCTGACCAGAGAATATTGCCGCCTTCTCCTTTGTGTGGTGATTTGACTGGCCAAGAGTCACCCGGTTCACAGACGCCACGATCCCATGCGACCGGTGTGAGCGCATTTGTCTCCGGAATTTTCGACAGCAAATACCAATAGCTGCAGTAGAGTCCGGGATTACTCACAAACTGAGTCGCGTCCATCGCGCCTCGCTTGGATGAATCGCTTGGACACCAGAATATCTTCCATGAATTGCCGATGTAAGGGCCGAAATTCGTGGAGGCGATGGACGGCGGTGGTTGGTGGTGATCGTCGTAGTACAGAGCCAAAGCAATGCCGATTTGCTTCAGATTGTTCATGCACACGATTCGACGAGCCGGTTCTCGTATTCTACGAGGAGGACTAGCAGGAAACAACAATCCGAAAAGAACGACAATGACGACAATTACGACCACCAGTTCCGTGCGCGTAAAACCAGGGCAAGTTTGTCGCGATGGCGGCTTCATTTGGTTCCATTTCACTCCTGCGATCTTCGCCTGTCAACAACGGAAGCGTTGCGTGTTGCTGTAGCGGCGCTTCTGTGAAGCGCCATGTCACGCGGGGAAACCGATCTGCGCTTCGCAGAAGCGCAGCTACAAACTCCAATTTGTACCGCTACCGTTGCGCGTCCCGGCTTGCAAGCGCGAACGGTTTCTGACATCCTGCACGACATGAAAAGGATCATCTACCTTACCGTTGTTCTTCTAACTGCGGAGAAACTCATGGCCATCCAATTCCAAGACGATGTTGATTTCCTCAAAAAACACACCGACGTGATCGTGCTCGCCAAGGGCGATGCTCAGGTTGCCGTCGTGCCAGCCTATCAAGGCCGCATCATGACCAGCACCGCCGCCGGTGCCAACGGCCTGAGCTTCGGTTGGATCAACCGCGAACTCATCGCCTCCGGCAAATTTGTCCAGCACATCAACGTCTTCGGCGGCGAGGACCGGTTCTGGATTGGGCCGGAAGGGGGACAGTTCTCCGTCTTCTTCGCCAAGGGCGTGGCGTTCGACCTCGAACACTGGTTCACTCCCGCGCCGATTGACACCGAGCCGTTCGAGACCGTCAGCAAGAGCGCCGACAAAGCCGTTTTCCGCCGGGCTTTCACGCTGACCAACTACTCCGGCACGAAGTTCGACGTCGAAGTCACGCGCGAAGTCCGTCTTGTGGATGCAACGAAGCATCTTGGTGTCCGATTGAAACCGTCGGTCAAGGCCGTGGCGGTCGAGTCGGTCAACACGCTCAAGAACACCGGCAAGGCCGCGTGGACGAAGGAAACCGGCCTGCTTTCGATCTGGATCCTCGGCATGCTCAACGCCTCGCCGGCGACGACGGTTGTCGTGCCGTTCGTCAAGGGACCCGAAGCGAAGCTCGGCCCAATCGTCAACGACGCCTACTTCGGCAAGGTGCCGGCGGAGCGACTTGTGGTGAAGGATGGCGTGCTGTTTTTTGCTGCCGACGCAAAGTGCCGCAGTAAGATCGGTCTCTCTCCCAAACGCGCGAAATCGGCGCTTGGCAGTTACGATGCGGTCAACAAGGTACTGACCATCGCTCAATTCACGCTGCCGAGAGGCGTGACCGATTACGTCAACTCGATGTGGAAACTTCAGGACGACCCGTTCAACGGCGACGCGGTCAACAGCTACAACGACAACGGTAAAATGGGCGCATTCTACGAGTTGGAAAGTTCGTCGCCCGCGTTGGCGCTGGCGCCGGGCAAGTTGGCGACACACCTTCATCGCACGATCCACTTGCAGGGTGAGGAGAGCGACCTCGATGCGGTGGCGTTGAAGGCGTTGGGTGTCGGCATTGTCGCGATACGGGATGGGTTGAAGTGAAATGGCCTGGAGGCTGCTTTAGATAACGGTTCGTCACAACTGCGAAAGGCAGAAAGGAATCATATGAACACTTTGTTGCGTCCGTTGGGGCGCCACGGCCTGAAGAAGGCGGTGGGTGCATTCGTTGTGCTCGGGAGCTTCTTTGTGGTGTTGTTCTATGGTTTGGAACATTCCATCAGTGTGCTCTCCAAGGCCGGCGTGCCGGAAGCATATCGGCGGGCATTCGATAATGAGGTTCTCTTGTTGCGATTGACCGCCACAGGCGTGGTGCTGTGCGGCGTAGCGGTGGGAATGTGCATTGCGACCATCTATTTTCTGTGGCGGACAGGTTTGCACACAGGAACGTCCGGTGATTTCGCACCGATGAAACAAAGCTGATCAGTTAACGCCCAACCCATTTGTCTCGCCAGTTTGTCAATGTGACGGCTGATTCTCGACAAGTTGTCGGCGTAGCTAACCTAACTGAGGCAGAACCATATCTAGCTTGGTTTTCTATCATGTGTGACACCAACGCGTTGCGTCACGACTAACTTCGTTGTGCCAAGCGTGGCAAGGCCGTTGCTAAAAATAATGTGGGCAATGGCCACTCAATATACATTTCTGTCATTCACAACACAGGATTTCCGCAACTTCGCGGTCGGGATCCTACGCCAGCCGTTGCCCAATGGCATGCGCTTCGCCATCGTCACCAACACGGGCATCCACGACATCAAGGCCACCGATGTCTGCGCCCGTTTCGGCTCCGGCTCAACCGGAGCCTTGGCGAAGCTGCCCCCGACCGCGACCCTTTCAGAAGTACCCATTCATTCCATCACTGGACGAACTGTCGTCGGGCCTCGAACTATCACAAACGGGGTGAAACAACAACGGTCCGGCGCGCAGTTCCCCGGTGGGGAATCCTCTTAAGCCAGGAGGGGTGGCATCTGTGCAGTTCAGATGAGTGCAATCAGTGATTGCGCGTCGCTCTGGAGCTTGGTACAAAGTGCGCTCGTTTCGGGCGCGGTCATCCACGCCATGCGCGGACCGACCCGCGGGATGCGTGGGAGTTGCTCGGGTTGGATCCGTTGACCATTGCGAATGAAGACAAGATGATTGTCTTCCGCCACGGAACGGTTGCATTTGTTAGGAATTTGTTAACGCAGAACAGGAGAATGAAATGAGCAAACGAGAGTTTATCACGATGGACGGCAACGAGGCAGTAGCCCACGTTGCGGTCCGCACCAACGAAGTCATTGCGATCTATCCGATCACGCCGTCCTCGCCGATGGGCGAGTGGGCCGACCAATGGGCATCCGAAGACTTGAAGAACATCTGGGGCACCATCCCCTCCGTCGCCGAAATGCAGAGCGAAGGCGGCGCTGTCGGCGCCGTCCACGGCACACTCCAAACCGGCGCGCTCTCCTGCACGTTCACGGCGTCACAAGGTCTCCTGTTGATGATCCCCAATATGTTCAAGATCGCCGGTGAACTGACGCCGACTGTCTTCCACGTGTCCGCCCGCACGATCGCGGCGCATGCACTCTCGATTTTTGGCGACCACAGCGACGTGATGGCCACGCGCCAATGCGGCTGGGCGATGATCTGTTCCAATAGCGTCCAGGAAGCTCACGACTTTGCGTTGATCGCGCAGGCCGCGACGCTCGAATCGCGCATCCCGTTCCTGCATTTCTTCGACGGCTTCCGCACCTCGCACGAAGTCGGCAAAATCGAGGTGCTGACCGACGACGATATGCGGGCGATGATTGACTACCAACACGTCCTCGCCTTCCGCGCACGTTGCCTGTCGCCTGACCATCCCGTGCTCCGCGGCACGGCGCAAAACCCGGACGTCTTCTTCCAGACCCGCGAAGCCTGCAACAAATTCTACATCGCCTGCCCCGACATCACCCAAAAGGCGATGGACAAGTTCGCCAAGCTCGTCGGCCGCCAGTATCATCTCTTCGACTACGTCGGCGCTCCCGACGCCGAGCGCGTGATTGTCGCGATGGGTTCCGGTTGCGAGACCGCCCACGAAGCCATCGAGTACATGGTCAAGCAGGGCGAGAAAGTCGGCCTTGTGAAGGTCCGTCTCTTCCGACCATTCGACGCCAAACGTTTCATCGCCGCGTTGCCGGCCAGCGTCAAGGCCGTCGCCATCCTCGACCGCACGAAGGAACCCGGCGCCGCCGGTGAGCCGCTCTACCTTGATTGCGTCGCCGCGGCCCATGAGGAAGGTCGCGCGTTCAAGATCGTCGGCGGACGTTACGCGCTCGCCTCGAAGGAATTCACACCGGCGATTGTCAAAGCCGTGTTCGACAATCTCAAGGCCGCTCAACCGAAAAATCATTTCACCGTCGGCATCAACGACGACGTGACGCACACCAACCTGACTCACGATCCGTCCTTCACCACCGAGTCGTCGAAAGTCGTCAGCGCGCTCTTCTACGGCCTCGGCGCGGACGGCACCGTCGGCGCGAACAAGAACTCCATCAAGATCATCGGCGAGAACACCGACAACTGGGCACAAGGCTACTTTGTCTATGACTCGAAGAAGTCCGGTGCGATGACCGTGTCACACTTGCGTTTCGGCCCCGATCCGATCCGCTCGACCTACCTTGTCACCGAGGCCAACTTCGTCGCATGCCACCAGACCATCTTCCTCGAACGCTACGACATGCTCCAATACGTCAAGCCCGGCGGCGTCTTCCTTCTCAACGCCCCGTGGAGCGCCACGGAAGTGTGGGACCATCTCCCGCGCGTCACGCAAAAACAGATCGTGGACAAGAAACTGAAATTCTACACGATTGACGCCGTGAAGGTCGCCCGCGAATCCGGCATGGGCGGCCGCATCAACACCGTCATGCAAGTCTGTTTCTTCGCCATCAGCGGCGTCCTCCCGAAGGACGAAGCCATCGAGCAGATCAAGTACTCGATCAAGAAGACCTACGGCAAGAAAGGCGACGACGTTGTCCAGATGAACCTCAAGGCCGTGGACAACACGCTCTCCAACCTCCACGAAGTCGCCGTGCCCGCCGCTGTCAGCAGCAACGTCGAGTTGCTCCCGCCGGTTACGTCGAATGCCCCGGCGTTCACGCGAGAGGTGCTCGGCGAGATCAGCGCCACGCGCGGCGACCTGTTGCCCGTCAGCGCGTTTAATCCCGACGGCACCTTCCCGACCGCCACGGCGCAGTACGAGAAACGCAACATCGCCCTCGAAATCCCGGTCTGGGATCCCGTCACTTGCATCCAATGCGGCAAGTGCGCGATGGTTTGCCCGCACGCGACCATTCGCGCCAAGGTGTTCGACGCCGCGGCGTTGACCGGCGCGCCGGCGTCTTTCAAGTGCATGGACGCGCGCGATCCGGAATGGAAGAAGACCGGGATGAAGTTCACCATCCAGGTCGCGCCGGAAGATTGCACCGGCTGCGGCCTGTGCGTGGACATCTGCCCGGCGAAGAACAAGACCCAGACCAAACTCAAAGCCATCAACATGGCCCCACAACCGCCGATCCGTCACACGGAAGCGGCCAACTGGGATTTCTTCCTCGCGATCCCCGACACGGACCGCCGCAAACTCAAAGTTACCAGCATCCCGCAGCAACAGTTGCAGCGCGCTCTCTTCGAGTTCAGCGGCGCGTGCTCCGGCTGCGGCGAGACGCCCTACGTCAAGCTCGCGAGCCAGTTGTTTGGCGACCGCATGATCGTCGCCAACGCCACCGGCTGCTCCTCGATCTACGGCGGCAACCTGCCGACAACGCCGTGGACGACGAACCTCGACGGACGCGGCCCCGCGTGGTGCAACTCGCTGTTCGAGGACAACGCCGAGTTCGGCATGGGCTTCCGCCTCTCGATTGACAAACAGAAACAGTTCGCCGAGGAACTCGTCCGCGCCCTCGCCCCGCGCATCGGCGAAGTGCTCGCCACCGGCCTCCTCACCGCCGACCAGAAAGACGAAGCCGGCATCTACGAACAACGCGTCCGCGTCGCCGAACTCAAAGGCAAACTCACCCGCATCCAGCAGGAGAGCGACGCCACCGCCAAGTCGCTCGCGACGCAATTGTTCGGCATCGCCGACATGCTCGTCAAGAAGAGCGTCTGGATCATGGGCGGCGACGGCTGGGCGTACGACATCGGTTACGGCGGCCTCGACCACGTCATCGCCTGCGGCCGCAACGTCAACCTCCTCGTGATGGACACCGAAGTCTATTCCAACACCGGTGGCCAGATGTCGAAGGCCACGCCACGCGGCGCCATCGCCAAGTTCGCCGCCGGCGGCAAACCGGCCGGCAAGAAAGACCTCGGCCTCATCGCGATGAGCTACGGCAACGTCTACGTCGCCAGCGTCGCGATGGGCGCGCGCGATGAACACACACTGCGAGCGTTCCTCGAAGCCGAGAGCTACGAAGGCGCGTCGTTGATCATTGCCTACAGCCATTGCATCGCCCACGGCATCAACATGACCACCGGCATGCAGAACCAGAAAGCGGCAGTCAACAGCGGCCAGTGGTTGCTCTACCGCTTCGACCCGCGTCGCGCCGCGGCAGGACAAAATCCGTTGCAGCTCGACTCGCGCAAACCGAGCATCCCCGTCGAGCAATTCCTGCTCATGGAAAACCGCTTCAAGATGCTCACCAAGAGCAACCCCGAAGCCGCCAAGACGCTGTTCAAACAGGCACAGGAGGATGTCAACGCCCGGTTCGCCTACTACGAGTACCTCGCCGCCCGGCCCTATGGAACCGGAACAAAACCGGAACAAACCCCCGCGCCGGCTGCGCCAGCCGCTTGAGTGAAAGGAGACAACTATCATGGATCTGACCACTACTTACATGGGATTGAAACTGCGAAGCCCGCTCGTGATGAGCGCCTGTCAGCCGCTCTCTGAGGAGCTTGCCAACGTCAAGCTCGCTGAGGACTCCGGCGCTGGGGCGGTCGTGCTCTACTCGTTGTTCGAGGAACAACTTCGCGCTGACGCTGCTGAGTTGCACCATCACACCACCGCGACTGCGGAAAGCAATGCGGAAGCGCTGAATTACTTCCCTGAGCCGTCGGCGTATCATCTCGGCCCCGAGGGTTACCTCAAACACATCCAGAAGGCGAAAGCCTCGGTGAAGATTCCCGTCATCGCCAGCCTCAACGGCTGCTCGATCGGTGGCTGGACCGACTTCGCCAAGAAGATCGAACAAGCCGGCGCTGACGCGCTCGAGTTGAACATCTACTGGATCCCCGCCGACATGGACCTGCCCGGCACGAAAGTCGAACAGGTTTATCTCGATGTCCTCAAGGCCGTGAAAAAGACGGTCAAGATTCCAGTTTCGGTGAAGCTGAGCGCCCGCTTCAGCAACATCGCCAACATGGTCAAGCGACTCGACGACCTCGGTGCCGATGGCTTCACGTTGTTCAACCGGTTCTACCAGCCCGACATTGACTTGGAGACGCTGGAAGTGAAGCCGAAGATTCTGCTCAGCACGCCGCAGGCGATGCGGTTGCCGTTGCGTTGGATCGCGATTTTGCGCGGTCGCGTCAAGGCCAGCCTCGCCGGCACCGCCGGCATTCACGATGGCGAAGACGTCATCAAGATGCTCATGGTCGGTGCCAACGTCACGATGCTCTGCTCGACGTTGCTCAAGCACGGCATTCCTCATATCCGCAACATCGAGCGCGACATGGTCCGCTGGATGGAAGAACACGAGTACGAGTCGGTCAAACAGATGCAGGGCAGCATGAGCCAGACCGAGTGTCCTGACCCGTCCGCGTTCGAACGCGCCCAATACCTGCGTGCCGTCACCACCTATCGCCCCGCGTAATGCCTGAGATCGCATACGTCAACGGAAAGTTCCTGCCGCTCGAACAAGCGACAGTGCCTGTTGAAGACCGCGGTTATCAGTTCGCCGATGCGGTCTATGAAGTCGTCCGCACTTACGGCGGACGTCCCTTCGCGCTCGACGAACATCTCGCCCGGCTTTTTCGCAGCCTCGTGTCCATCCAACTCGAACATCATCTCGACGCTGGCCAACTGAAATCGCTTATCGGCGAAGCCATCCAGCGCGCTGGGTTTGCGGAGACGATGATCTACATCCAGATTAGTCGCGGCGTCGCCAAACGCCACCGTGGTATTCCCGTCAGCTACGAACCGACGTTCGTGCTGACCGCCCGCGCGATGCCTGATAGCCGCTACCTGCGCGAACACGGCATCACCGTCATCACGGTGCCCGACAACCGCTGGGGCCGTTGTGACATCAAGAGCGTCGCTCTTCTCGCCAACGTCCTCGCCTACCAAGCCGCCAGACAAGCCGGCGCCAACGACGCGATCTTTGTCGGGGCCGACGACGCGGTCTGCGAAGCCACCGCCGCCAACGTCTTCATCATTCGCAACGGCGAGTTGCTCACGCCGCCTGAAGGCCCGAAAATCCTCAGCGGCATTACGCGCAACAAACTGCTCGAAGCCGCCCGCGCCGCCGGCATCCCCGCGGCGGAACGGCGCATCACCAAGGCGGAGTTGCTCGGCGCCGATGAAGCGTTTCTTTGCAGCACGCTGGCCGAAGTCGTGCCGGTTCTCACCGTGGACGGGCAGAAGATCGGAACGGGACCGCTGGCGCAGCGCATCTACGAGCGGTTCATCACGATGTTTGCCTCATGAAACTCGCTCCCAGCCGCGGGATGAGCCGGACCGGCGCGATGTTGTTCTTCTCGGTCTTTCTCATTGCCGGGCTGGTGGCAACATGGTTCCTGTTGCTCCGGCCACTGGCTCGCGTGTACGACGCCCGGCAATGGCCCGCCACCTCCTGCACCGTCGTCTCCAGCGAGGTCAAGTCCCACAGCGACAGCGACGGCACCACCTACAGCGTTCACATCGTCTATCGCTACACCGTCAACGGACGCGACTACCAATCCGACCGCTACAACTTCATGGGCGGCTCCTCCAGCGGCTACAACAGCAAAAAGACTGTCGTCCGCCGCTACCCGCCCGGCAAACCAGCGTTCTGCTACGTCAACCCGCGCGACCCGTCCGACGCCGTGCTCGAACGACGATTCACACCGATGATGCTGGTCGGGTTGTTCCCGTTGATCTTCGTTGCTGTTGGCGCGGGCGGGATGATCTGGGCGTTCACGAACAAATCGTTCCGCAAGCCCATCGAGGGTGTCCCGCCGTGGCAGTCGCGTTCCGACTGGGCCGAAGGCCGCATCGTCTTCTCCAACAAAACCGCGATGCTCGTGTTGTGGGTCGTGACGGTCATTTGGAACCTCGTGGCTTGGCCGGTGGCGTTGATGCTCATGGATCGGGTGTTGTGGGTCCTGGTGTTCCCGTTCATCGGCGTGTTGCTCCTGTTCGCCGCGATACGCCAGACACGAGTCTGGCAGAAGTTCGGCGAAACCGTCTTCGAGCTGGCCACGCGCCCCGGCGCCATCGGCGGCGCGCTCGCCGGCACGTTGCGCCTGCGGCAGTTCGTCCGCTTCGATGCCGGCATGAAACTGACGCTGCGCTGCATCCGTGTCGAGTCCAGCGGCGATTCCACGACCGAGCACATCCTCTGGACCGACGAACAAACCGTCGTCGCCGACGGCACCGACGCCGTCCCCGTCAACTTCTACATCCCGCCCGAGTGCGCCGAGACCGACGCCGCCAACCGCGTCCTCTGGCGGCTCGAAGCGAAAGCCGCCGACTACGCGACGCAGTTCGAGGTGCCCGTGTTCAAAGTCGCGCAGGACACGAGCACCGCCCAGAAAGCGTTCGCCGCCAAACAAGCCGCCGTTGCCGCCTATCAACGTCCCGCCGACTCGCCGATCCGCGTCGAGCCGTCGTGGCGCGGCGGCGCCGAGTTCCATTTCCCCGCCGGCCGCAATCCCGTCGTGGCGGTCGGATTGACGATCTTTCTCGCCGCGTGGAGCGGCGCCATCGCCGCGATGATCGCATTCAAGGCGCCGATCATTTTTCCCATCGTGTTCGGCTTGTTCGACCTGATCATCCTCGCGGTTGTGTTCGGCTTCTGGTTTAGCGTCGTCTGCGCGACGGTGGGCCGCGATGCCGTCACCATCACGCGCACCGCGCTCGGCTGGCGTCGCGAACGCGTCGTGCCCGTCGCCGACATCGCCCGTTTCCAGGCCGCCATCGGCATGACCGCCGGCACGACCGTGTATTACGACATCAAGCTGGTCCGCCACAACGGTAAGACCGAAACAGTCGGCAGCGGGATCCAGGACAAACGCGAAGCCGACTGGCTCGCCGACGAAATGGCCCGCTGCGCCGGGATCACTCCCGCTTCAGCGCCTTGACCGGGTCAATGTTCGCCGCCCGGTTCGCCGGCCACAACCCCGCCAGCAACGACACGCCCGCCGCGCCCGCCAACAGCAGCGCGCACGTCGCCCAATCCACCGCGAAGATCGTGCGCGGAATCATCAACATCCCTTCCGGGTCGCTGATTTCGCCGGCGGCAATGTGAAGCACAAGACGGCTGATCCAATACGCCGCCGTCCAGCCAAGGAAAATGCCCGCCAACGTGCCGAGTTCACCGAGAAAAACCGTTTCCGTCAGGAACAACCGTCGCACGTCACTCTTCGTCGCGCCGAGCGCGCGGAACAAGCCGATGTCCACGCGGCTGTCGGACACGATTCGCGATGTCGTGCTCCAGAGCAGGCCGCAAGCAAGCAACAACAGCACGCCGCCGAAAGCATACGCGATGCGTTTCACGATCTTCATCGCCGCGTCCACTTCCTTCAAGAACGACTCGAAGGCGTTCTGGCGCGTGGTCGCCTCGAATCCCATGTCCTTCAGTCGCTTGACGACCGGTTCCGGATTTGTTCCGGTTTTCAGGAGCACGATGGCCATCGTGTATTCGCCCTCGCGCGGCGTGCGGCGTCCATATCGTTCATACTCGGTCTCCGTTTCCACCGGGCGCAGCCGGGCAAGCGCGTCGCGCTGCTTCAACCATTTCGCGCACAGCCGCGCCGGTTCCTCGGGCAGTAAGAGGCGCGTGCCGGGACAGAAACCGACCACGCGCGCCTTCAACGTCAGCGTGCGTCCGTGGATCAGTTTGTCGAACTCGTTGGACTCGGACGACTCGATGGACTTGCGTCGCTGGGCGATCTCCTCTTCGCTGAGGCGGTGCCATTGCTTCTTCTCGTAGTCGAAGCGGAACCGCTCCAGTTGCGCCATTGGGTCGCCGACGCGCAACGTCACCTCGCGCCCGAGCCACGCTTGCACCCGCGCGGGGTCTTCGAGGTCGAACTTCTTCGTCTTCTCGTTGTAGCGCAGCTTCACAAACCGTTCGCCGAGCACCAGCGGGATGGCGTTGCCGCAGGCCGCCAACTGCTTCGCATCCGCGTACCGGCGGATCAACGCCTCCGGCACGCCGGTCGTGTAGCCGCGCGACGACGCACGCGGCGATTCCGCCAGCGCGTCCACGTTGAGCGGCTGGACGTTGATGTTGGCTGCGACGGCCTCGACCTCTTTCCAGCCGCGGAACTTTGCCAGCAGTTCGTCGGTCACGAACTGCTTCCGTTTTCGCGAGGGAGATTCGTCGTGACGGTGATCCACGCTGACGCGGATGATGTCCTGGTCAATCTCCTCCGTGTAGCCGGTGCGGATGATGAGATCGCGAACGCCACGCATCAACGAGTTGACGGTGACGACGACGATGACGCCGAGCGCGACGGAGATGATGGAGAACACTGCGCGCTTCTTCCGCAGCCCTATCTTCTGGAGGCTGAGCCGGATTTGGTCGCGTCGTCGGATCACGCGAATGCTCCCTTCTCAATGCGCAACGTCTGCTGCGCGTACGCGGCGGCTTTCTCGTCGTGGGTGACCAGCAAGATCGTCACGCCGCGCTCGCGGTTGATTTTCTGGAGCAACTCCATCACGTGCGCGCCGGTGTCGCGGTCGAGATTGCCAGTCGGTTCGTCGGCGAGGATGATCTTCGGGTTGTTCACCAGCGCGCGGGCGATGGCAACGCGCTGGGCTTCGCCGCCACTGAGTTGTTCGGGCTTGTGGATGGCGCGATCCGCGAGGCCGAACTCGTCAAGCAACGCGCGGGCGCGTTCGCGCCGCTCGGCCTCGCTCATACCGGCGAAGACGAGCGGGAGGGCTACGTTGTCGAGCGCGGTGTAGTAACTCGGCAGGTTGAAGAACTGGAAGACGAACCCGATGGCCCGGTTGCGGAATTCGCTGATGGCACGGTCATCGAGCTGGCGGAGGTTTTGGCCGGAGACGATCACGTCGCCAGCGGTCGGGGTGAGCAACCCGGCGATGACTTGGATGAGCGTGGTTTTGCCGGAGCCGCTGGGTCCCATGATGGCCACGAAGCTGCCCTCGGCGAGGCCGAGACTGGCGTTGCGCAACGCCTCAACCGACTCGCTCTTGAGCCGGTAGGTGACGCTGACGTTGTGAAGTTGTATCACGGGACGCGGATGGCGATTCTTTCGACGCCGGCGTTGCCGTCCTCGTCGGTGGCGCGCACGGCGATGGTGTGCGGCCCGGCGGCAAGCTGGAGTTTGACAGCGAAAGTTTCCTCGCGGTCGTCGAACACGCCGTCTTGCGGGGCGAAGAACTTCCACTCGGCGCCGTCCACGCTGTATTCGAGGAACCGGATCAGGCCGAGCTTGGAACGGGCGACGCCGCGCAACGCGCCGGCGTCGAACGCGAGGTTGGCGACGGCAGGTCGCGAGTTGTTGACTTTGATCGGGTCGCTGATCTTTTCGTCGGTCAACGCTTCGCCGGCGGGATTGCACTCCTCGTCGCTGGCGACGACGCGGACGCGATACCAAGCGTCGGGAATGGAATCGGTGTCCCACGCGTGCTCGGTGGTGCGGAGCGTCTTGCCGTGCAACATCGGGATCCAGACTTCGTCGCCTTCAGCGCGATAAAACAACCGGTAAACCAAAGTGTCCCCGTCTTTGTCGGCGGCGCGCCATGAGAAACGTTTGGTCGTGCTGGCCGGTTTGGGGCGGAACTCTTCGGTGGTCGGGGCAACGGCAGTGGCGACGACGTTGGTCTTGGGTTTGTCGCCGGTTTCGAGGGCGGCGATTTCTGGTTTTTGGTTTTGGACCTGGAGGTGGAGCGTGAGGGAACGAAGGCGCGGTTCGCTCTGGCGGGCGAGCGTGGCCTTGAGTTGAATGTAACGTCCGCGCGGGCTGGCGATCTTCGCGGGCGGTTTCGCGAGCGGTTCGCTCCACGGCGACCAGGTGTTGTCGGGCAACGCGGTGTTGCCGGTGCGGGTGGCGACGGTGACGGCGCCGTCGGCGCGCCAATCGAGGTTGCCCCACGTGGCGAGGAAACGGCAGTCGTGGGCTTCGGTGGTGTAGTCGCCGCTGGCCGGTTTCTGGGCGTCAATGAGGTAGGCGTTGCCGATGTTGCCGGTACCGACGAACGCAAGGCGACCGTCGCGGACAGCGAGTGTGAGTGCTTGTTTCTCGTCGAAGTCGAACAGCATCTCCCAGTGTTGGTCGTCGGGCACACGATAAACGCGGCCCGCGCCGGCCATCGCGAGGAGCAGGCCGCCGTCGGCGTCGCGGGCGATGGCGTGGACGGATTCGTTGTCCCAATAGGCCCAGCGGTCAACGCGACCATTGGCGTTGCGAAGATAAAGCGCGCCGGCGAGGAGGTTGGCCATGCGGGTTTCGGGCGGCGTCTCGCGGCCGGTGCTGCGCGGCGTTGCGGCGGGCGCGCCGTACTGGGCGGTCAATTGCGCGCCGAGAGCCTCGAACTCGGCGGCGCTGGGGCGTTGTGCGCCGGTGGTCGGAGTGCGGGGGCGTCGGACTTTTTGTTTGTTGACGGCGACGAAAAGATTCTGGCCGGAGACGAGGAGCGCCTTCACTTCATCCTCGGCAAACTCGTGGACAACGCTACCTTTGCCTTTCGCAGCAACGCGGTAGAGCAAACCACGGTCACTGCCGCCAGCGAGGAGCGATCCGTCAGCGGGGTCGAACGCGAGGCAGAGGATGTTCGAGTCCTCGGCGGTGTACCACTCCTCTGGTTTGGCATCGGGGCCGATGCGGTAGATTTTTCCGTCCGGCCCTGAACCGGCGAAGAGCGCGCCGTCCTTGTCAAGCGCGAGCGCCCAGACGTACGGTGAACGGACCCGGCAAAAGTCGTTGCTCTTCTTGTCGCGAGTGATCTTGAGAATCTTTCCGTCCGGCAATGTCCCGGCGAAAACGTTTCCTTGTACGTCGCAAGCGAGGGCGGTGATGGCGACGGCATCGGAGGTCGCGATGCGGACGGCCTGAGCGTCCTTGCCGATGGCGTAGATGTCGGCGGGCGAGCCGGTGCCGAAGTAGATGGTGCCGTCGGGTGCGACAGTCGAGCACCAGATTTCCTTGGCGAATTCACCGAGCTTGGCGGCGTTGTGGCCGAGACGGAGTTCGCCTTCGCTGGCAACGGTGAGCCGCTGGAGTTTGCCGCGCATGAAGTCAGCGGGCGTCTTGAGTTCCCAGCGCTCGGTTTTCACGGCGAAGGCAGAGAGGGAGGCGAGGAGGGCAAGGGTTACGGCGATGATGGTCTTCATAAATCCTAAATCCTAAGTTCTAAATCCTAAACAAATCCCAAGCTCTAAGTTCAAAGGGTTCATGATACTTTTGTGACGATGGCTCCGAAGATGTGCGTGAGTTCGGTGGCTTCTTGAAGGAGACGTTGGCGGTCGGCGGGGTTGTCGGTGTGAAGGAGGCGGAGGAAAAAAGCAGACTCCTTAGCTTCCTTGCGGCAAATCTTGATACGCATGGCAAAGTCTTTCCGGCTGAGCGCCTCGTTGGCCTCGATGTAGTTGGCTCCGACCGATGCGGAGGCGCGAATAAGCTGTTTTGCGTCCTCAATGTTGGCAAGCGTCCGTGGCAGTCCACGCACAAACGTTCGCACCTGCTCCGCAAACTTAAACGTCCTTTCCTCCAAATCAAATCGTCGGCTTCCGTACACCGCCGCGTCCTCTCGCACCATCCGGGTTTTCTTTTTTCGAGCTTCGGTCATTTGAATTTGTTTAGGATTTAGAACTTAGTGCTTAGTGCTTCTTCCCTTTATTCCTGTCGTATCGGCACCCGGGCCACGGCGGTGCCGCTGAGGACCCAGTCGGTCGGCGTGACGAGTTGTTGCATGTCGGCGGCGCCAAATGCACCAAAAGGAGTTTCATCGCCAAGCACACCAAGCACGCTGGGCGGAAGGTTCTTCAGGAGCTTGCCGCGATACTGGAGTCCCTGAGTCGCGGATTGGATAACCGTTACGAGATCAGTGGAGCGACGCTGTTTCTGGATGGCGTTGAGGTAGTCGTTGAGGTTGTCCGGCGTGGCGACGTCGGGCGGCGCACTGCCGCCGCTGGTGACGACGACAGCGAGTTCGCGCAGCATGTCGGTGGCGGCAGGCACGGCGATGGCGATGGTCTTGGTGACTTCGGGTTTGCCGAACGGTTTGAGGACGACGTGAAGTTTGGCTTTCTCGCCGCGCTCGACTTGTGACTTCTCGAAGTAAGCGCGCTTGATGTCGGCGGTGCGCCGGTCGAGCGTGGCGTCCACGTTGACCGCGATGCGTTTGACTTTGGGCTTGCCGAATGAAGATGAGAACAACTGAGCAATCGGCGAGACAGCGCCGAACGTGAAAAGGCCACCAGAGGGATTGAAGAACGTGTTCGTGAGCGCGATGGCGCGGTCGGAGAGTTCCGCTGTAAGGTTGACCTGCAATGTCGTGTCCTGCGACGAGCCGGAGGCCGTCTCGATGACTTCGATGAGCGCGTTGACGATGAGGCGCGACATCAACACGGGATGGTCAATCACTTCAAACGAATACTTCTGGTCGTGGCCGGTGCCGCGGTTGACGACGCGCGCAGTCACGGGAACCATGCGGGCGGTCGCGGTGGTGTCGGCGACGATGCAGCTTTGCCAGTCGCCGATCATCGCGCCGCGTTCGCTGACCGGCGACGCCATCTTGAACGAGCGCTGCAAGCTCGACATGACAACGTGGACTTCAGCGTGCACCGCCGGCGCCGAGATCAGGCCGGCTTGGAGGAACGGATGACCGAAGGCGAGGACGCGATGGCGTTTCGGGTCAACGTAGCTGACGGTGCCGACGCCGGTGGCGTCGAGGTCGCCGCGGAGCAGTTGCACGCCGATGGCGCCGCCCGGCTCGAAGTCGGTCTCGGATCGTTTCAATGCGCCACCCGCGCCACCGCCAGCGACGGGGAGGAGGCCGTAGGGACGAAATTCCTCGGTCATCCGTTCGATGACGCGTGCGCTGAATCCGCCGAGTGATAATGGCGTCAGCAACGGTTGCGGCGCGGACTCGGAAGCGGCACGGGCGACGGGCGCGCCCGGCTCGGCTTTGCGGTCAATCTCGGCGAGCATGTTGTGAATCGGTGTCACGCCGGCGAGCGGGTCGTTCTCGAATGTCCAGCCGTAGGCGAGCGCGCCGATGAGTTTGCCGTCAATGTAGATCGGGCTGCCGCTCATGCCGGCGATGACTTTGTGGTGTTCGAGATTCGCGCCGCTCATCTTGATGAGGATCATGTCCTGTTTCGGGAAGGAGTTCTTGAGGACGCCGAGAATCTCGACTTCAAACCGTTCCGGTTTTGTTCCACGGAACACGGAGAGGCCATAGCCTTTCATGCCGGGCGTGAGTTGTTCGGGACGCAACGTGTCCTGCGCCGACGCAGTGAACGCCATCAGGCAGCCGAGGATGAACAGGCAGATAACTCGCATGGCCCGGTTTCCATACCATTATTCGGATGCTGCGGCAATTTGAAATCCGATGCACTTTGGTGTTGCCAGAAGAATCCCGGTTGTCACCCTGAGCGAAGCGAAGGGCCTCGCAAGATTCGCGCGCTTCGTGCGTGTCGGTTGTGAGGTTCTTCGCTTCGCTCAGAATGACAGTTGTTTTGGCGCTTGGTGACGGTATCAAGCTGCGTTCGCTGTGCCGCCGGAACAAAACCGGAACATCTTCCCAACGACTCAGTGACGAATGCGACGTACAGCGATGAATGCTTGTGTGCCGAGCATGAGAACGGCGAGTATTGCTGATAGAGCAAGTCTGGCCCACGGACGCCAAGGCTTCGTGAGCGCCTCATCAATCTGATTTACCGGAGGGTAGAAAGCATCGTACGTCCAGTTCCAAAGAAGATAGAGAACGAAGAACGTCGCAGCCAGTGCACAAAATCGAATGATCCAACCGGTCTTCATCACGTTATCTCAGCCTTCGAGCAGGGCGATGGCTTCTTCGAGTTTGGCGCGGATGGCAGAGAGGCGGTCGGGGTCGGTCACCGGTTTGGCGGAGTGGTCTTGGACGTAGAAGGTGTCTATTGCGGCGCCTTTCTCGGTCGAGATTTTTGCGAAGCTGATGTCGAGGCTGAGACTGGTGATGGTCTGGGTCAACGCGAACAGCAGGCCAAGCCGGTCCTCGGTCTGGATTTCGATGATGGTGCGGGTTGGGGTCGTCTCGTTGTCGAACTCGATGATGGTCGGAATGGTGGCGACGCGAAAACGGCCGGGTTCGCGCCGGGCCGCGTGCATCTTGGCGAGGAGATGGCTGAAGTCAACGTCGGCGCGGTTGGTGAGCGCGCCGATGAGGGCGGTCTCGGCAGCGCGGCGCGTTTTTTCGTCGGTGACGGCGGCGAGATTGCTGTCGCACACGTCGAAGAAGTCGAGGACGACGTGGTCGCCGCGCGTGTAGATGTGGGCGCTGAGGATGTTAAGGTTGGCGGAGGTCAGCGCGCCGCAGATTTTCGAGAAGAGGCCGACGCGGTCCCACGTGCAGAGCGAGAGACGGCTGTGGCTCTGGGCGGGGAATGATTCCCATTCGATGATGGGCGTGAGTGCGTCTTCAGGATTGTCAACTTCGAGTTGGCGGACGAGGAACTTGTGAACGAGGCCGAGATGGCGGGTAATCTCGTCGGGGTTGGTGTTGATGTAGTAGCTGGCGGGCATCAACTCGAAATGGGAGTAGATCTCTTCGAGCGGGAGTTTGCTTTTGAGCTTGGTGCTGACTTCCTTGTAAAGCTGTTCGATCCGGCGGGAGAGGATATTCCGCGCGCGTTCAGGTCCGGCGAGGGCTTGTTTGGTGTGGTTGCAAAGCTGCCAGAGCAACGCTTGTTTCCAGTCGGTCCACATTTTCGGGCCGGTGCCGATGGAATCGGCAAAGGTCAACAACATCAAGAGGTCGAGGTTGGATTCGTCGCGGACAACGCGGACGGCGGCGTCAATGGTCGCCTGGTCGTCGAGGTCGCGGCGCTGGGAGAGCATGGCGAGTTTGAGATGGTCGCGGACGAGGAAGACGAGGTGGGCGGTCTCGTCGGCGTTGAGGCGGAGGCGGGCGGCGACGTTGCGGGCGGCTTTGAGGCTGGCCTCGGCGTGGCGCGGGACGTTGGCGGCCTTGCCGACGTCGTGCAGGAGGATGGCGAGGTAGAGGACGTCGGCGTGGTCGCAGTTCTGGAAGACTTTCTTGTAGGCGGCGTGGGGCGGCTCGACGGCGTCAATGATGCGGTCGAGATGTTCGATGACGCGCAGGGTGTGCTCGTCGGCGGCGTAACGGTGAAAGAACTCGTGTTGGACGAGGCAGGTGAGCTTGCCGAATTCGGGCAGGAGTTTGCCGAGAAACTCGGTCTCGTGCATCAGGCGTAGAATGCGGGCGACTTGGCCTTTGCGCTGGAGAATGGCGAGGAATGTGTCGCGCGTTTCGGTGGCGTGCTGGAGGGCGCGGTCAACGAGGCGGAGATTCTGGCGGATAAGCGTGCGCAATTCGGGGCCAAGCTCGGCGTTGCGTTGCTGGGCATGGAGGAAAACGCGAAGCAGCCGGTGGCGGTCCTCCTTGAAAATGCCCCGTGAACCGGCGTTGAGAATGCCGTTGCGAAGAATGAAACCGTCGAACTCCTCGGTCTTGCGCGCGCGGCGGTCGAGAAGCGCGCTGAGGCGGGAAGGCTCCGTCAACGCCATGCGTTCGGCCAGCGCGTTGGTGAGGAGGAAGATGTCGCGCGAATGCGTGTAGTAATCGCGCATGAACGCCTCGGTCCGTCGCAAGACATCGCGGTGGCGATACCCGAACTCCTCGGCGACCTGCGGCTGGAGGTTCAGGTTGATGGTGTCACAGGCTCGCCCCGCCAGGTAGTGCAGCGAGGTACGGACGCGCAGGATGAAATCGTAGGCGCGGTCGAGGTCGCGTTGCTCGGCGCGTTCGAGGAATCCTTTCTGGCGGAGTTCGCCGAGTGTGAGCACGCCGTATTTGAAGAACGCCATCCACGTCAGGTTCTGCAGGTCGCGCAGGCCGCCGCAGCCGTTCTTGACGTTCGGCTCCTGCATATAGACCGAGTCGCCGTGTTTCTCGTGGCGGCTGCGTTGGTCTTCCATGCGGGCGGCGATGTAGTCGGCTTCGTGGCCGCGGACGCATTTGCGAAGCAGCGTCTGGTGGAACTTCTCGTAGTGCGTCGCGTCGCCGGCGATGAGGCGCGACTCGATGAGCGCGGTCTTCGACTGCATGTCAGCGTTGGCCTGCTCGACCGCCTCGTCAATCGTCCGCGTCGAGTGACCGACCTTCAGGCCAATGTCCCAGAGCAGGTACAACGCTTTCTCGACTGCCGCCGCGAGGTCGGCGCGCGCGAGTTTGTCGTGCAGGAACATCACGTCAATGTCCGAGAACGGGTTCATCTCGCCGCGCCCGTAGCCGCCGATAGCGACCATCGAAATCGAAGGCGGCGCTCCCGCGAAAACGCGCCGCAACAACGTGTCCAGCACCGCCGCGCGCCCCTGCGCCACCTCGCGACCGCCGCCGCCGGCGCGGTGTTCGATCAGCAGGCGGTGGGTCTCGACCTTGAGGAACTGCTTGAACAGGCGGGCCGCCTCGGCGCGCTTCGCCCCCGGCTTGAGCGCGAGGCTTTTGTCGGCGTGCGCCTTCAGTTTGGTTTGGAACCAGTCCAGTCGCATCGCCGCCACAATACGAGACGGCTCGGCGCGAAGCAAAGTTGATTTTTTGGCGGAGTCGAGTATGTTTCCCGCGTTTTAACCCTCAAGGAGGGGGTTAACCATGACGCTGCAAAAGCGAAAACAAAACCCTCTGGCTGAAATCGTTCGATCCCAGCTCGATGAAATCAACAAATACAAATGGATCGAAAGCGAGAAACTCGGAACAGACATCGGAATGGAACGCGCCGCCCGCGAATGGATGGCGAAACATTTCCCGGACTGGAAACAGTACCGTTGGAAGAAGGCCATCGCGGAAGCGTTGCGACAGACCGATGTCAGCCTGAACTGATCGCTTCCGATACGGACAACTCATCGGGGCGGGTGGCAACACCCGCCCCGACTTCTTATTGCCACCGTTGGCCGTCGCGTGTACGCTGTCGCCATGCTCCAACTCGGCGTCAACATTGACCACGTCGCCACCCTCCGTCAGGCCCGCTACAAAGCCGGCCACGACAACATGCTGCCGGAGCCTGACCCCATTGCTGCTGCCGCCGAGGTCGAGGCCGCCGGGGCGCACGGCATCACCGTCCACCTCCGCGAAGACCGCCGGCACATTCAGGACGCCGACGTCCAGACGCTCCGCAAAACCATCCGCACCCGGCTGAACCTCGAAATGGCCGACGTGCCGGAGATCGTTGCCATCGCCGAGGCGCTCAAGCCTGACGAGGTCTGCATCGTCCCCGAACGCCGCGCCGAGGTCACCACCGAGGGCGGCCTCAACGTCGCCGGCAAATCGCTTCCGCGCACCATCGCCCGACTCCGCAAAGCCGGCATCGTCGTCAGCCTCTTCATCGCCCCCGACCTCAAACAGGTCCGCGCCAGCGCCGCAGCGGGCGCGCAGTACATCGAGCTTCACACCGGCGCCTACGCCAACGCCCGCGACAACTCTCGCGAAGTCAAGCGCCTCATCGCTGCCGCGGAACTCGCGCACGCGCTTGGCCTGCGCGTCAACGCCGGCCACGGCCTCACCTGTCGAAACCTTGCCGGAATATTCGGCGTTCCCCATCTGGAGACCTTGAACATCGGCCACTCGATTGTTTCGCGCGCCGTGTTCGTCGGGCTGCGACAGGCGGTCGCCGAAATGCTGGCGGCGATGAAGGGTTATCCCGGATGAGCGTCCTCGGCACCGGCATTGACATCGTCGAAACCGGTCGCGTGCGGGACTCGCTGGAGAAATTCGGCGACCGGTTCGTCAACCGTTGTTTCCTGCCCGGCGAGATCGCCTACTGCCGCTCGATGAAGTTTCCCGAACTGCATTTTGCCGCGCGGTTCGCCGCGAAGGAAGCCATCTCGAAGGCGTTCGGCACCGGCATCGGGAAAGAACTCGGCTGGCGCGACATGGAAATCTGCCGGCGCGACAGCGGCGAGCCGTTTGTTGTCATGCACGGCAAGGGCGCCGAATTAGCCCGGCAGCGTGGCGTTTCGGAAGTGTTCGTCAGCCTTTCGCACTGCAAGGACTACGCCGCCGCGCAGGCGGTCGTCGTCGGCAACTCAGCGGGCACGCCAGAGTAAGACCGCGCCGATTGCGCCGAAGGAGATGTTCGGCAGCCACGCCGCCACGACTGGCGGCACGCGACCACCGTGGCCAAGTTGCAGCGACAGTCGCATCACGATGAAGAACGCGATCACCAGCAACAGCGCCATCCCGACACCCATCATCGGTCCGCGACGGCTGACTTGCATGCCAAGCGGCACGCCGAGCACGATCACGATCAGGCAGGTCAACGGCATCGCGTAGCGTCCGTGCATCTCGACGAGGTAGGGCGCCTGTTGCGACGCGCGCCCCGAACGCCACAGGGTCCGGGCGAAGCGACGCAATTCCGTCGAGGTCATCTCCTGATAGAACTTGCTCTCCATGACCAGCCGTTTCGGCGGCTCGTTGACAGACGGGAAGTTCGTCGCCACCACAAACACATCCGGCGCCGGCGGGTGCACGATGCGCGCGTCCTCGAACCGCCATTGGTCGCCGGTCCACACCGCGCGCCGGGCGAACACATCCATCAGCGGTTTGCCGTCGGCGGTGCGCAGGTAGAACGCGACGTCCTCCATCACATTCTGTTCCGGGTCGAACTCGCGTGCGTACCAGTCGCGGTGTTGCTGCGGGTTGGAGAAAAAAAAGTTCTGGCGTTTCAGCGTGGCGGGCTGGCCGCGCATCTGGCGTTTTAACGACTCCGCGCGTTCGCGCGACTGCGGCACGAAACTCTCGCTGACGCCGAACGAGGCCGCCGAGGCGATCGCGCCGGCGACGAAGAAAGGCAGTCCCAGCCGCCAGATGCTGACGCCGCTGGCGCGCATGGCGAGCAGTTCGTTGTGGCGGCCGAGCATCGAGAGACAAAAGAGCACGCCGAGCAACACCGCCAGCGGCAGAATGAACACAATCGGCTCCGGCAACACGATCAGGTAGTAGCGCAGGATCATGCCGATGCGGGCGTGTTGGCGGAGGAACTCGCCGAGGTTCTCCAACAGGTCGTGCACGACAAACAGCAGCAGGAACGCGTCGAAGCTGTAGAGCAACGGCCACGCGAACTCCCGCAGCAGGTATTTGTCCAGAATCCGCAATCGCACGTCTGGAGAGTAGTCAGACTGCGCCACCTCACGCCAGCAAAAAGAATCGTTATTCCATGAACACCGGCAGATAGTTTCGTCGTGCGGTCAACGCCAGAATCGCCATCGAGGTCGAATAGAGCGGGCCGGCCTTGGCTTCGTCGCGTGAGCGCGGCGACGCCGGCCAACTGCCGTCGGCACTCTGGTGCTCCAGCAAGACCTTCTCGCCGAACCCGGCGCGAGCGTGTGCGGTGTGATTCGCCGCGTGATAAAAATATTCGCATTCCCATCGAAGCGGATGACTCTCCAGCCAGCGTTGCGCCCGGCCAATCGCCGGGTCGTTCCACCGGCCGCTGTGTCGTAACGCAATGATCGCCCCGGCGGTGCGGGATTCGTTCGGGATGCCGCCCGGCTGGTAGGCGAAGCCGCCGCTGGGATGTTCGCATCGCTTGATGTAACGGCCGGCACGTTCGAACGCGGCACGCGGAACGTTGACACCGGTTTCGCTCGCGGCTTTCAGCGCGGTGATCTGCCAGACCGAGATCGAGAGGTCGCTGTCGGTAGAAGTCGGCTCGTAACGCCAGCCGCCAGCATGGAATTCGCCTTTCTCGACGTTCTGGGCGCGCAAGATGAGCGTGACAGCGCGCTGAAGCGCCGGCTGGATGAAACGGTCGTCGCGCGTCATGCCGGCGGACTCGGCGAGCAAGATCGTCGCGAAAGCGTGTCCGTACATCGTGCCGCCGCCGGCGGTGAACGCGCCATCCTTATCCTGTTGGCTCAGCAGAAACCGCAGGCCGCGGTCGAGCGGCGAGTCGAACGGCCGGACGCCGGGCGTTTGCCCGGCGGAGAGCATGGCAAGCATCGGCAGCGCGTTGAGCGCGGCGTTGTCGCTCCAGGAGCCGTTGGCGTGCTGCTGCGAGCGCAGCCAGGCGAGGCCGCGTTCGACGGCGTTGGTGTCGGCGAACGTCGTGACGACGGAGAACAGAAGACTGAAGACCGACAGCAGTTTCATGTGCGCGGAGTGTAACACAGCCGGTTTTAGATTGCACGGCGCGCGGAGCGGGTCTAGCATTCAGTTGCGATGAAGCGCTGGGTTATCATGTTAGTTGCGTGGTGGGCGCTGGCTGTAAGCGCGCTGGCGCAAACGGTGTGCGTCGTTCGCGTCCAAGGCACCATTGGCCCGGCGACGGCTTCGTACATCTCTCGCGCGCTCGGCGAGGCGGGCGGCGAGAACGCCCAGTGTCTCATCATCCAACTCGATACGCCGGGCGGACTTCTCGATTCAACGAAGGAAATCATCCAGAGCTTTATGCGTTCGCCGGTACCGACGGTGGTGTTTGTGTCGCCGGCGGGAGCTTGGGCGGGGAGCGCGGGTTGTTTCATCACGATGGCCGCCGACGTGGCGGTGATGGCGCCGACGACTTCCATCGGCGCCGCGCATCCAGTCGGCATCGGCGGCGGCAGCGGCGAGAAACCCGACGAGACGATGAAACAGAAGTTGGAGAATTTTGCTTCGAGCTACATCGAGGCGGTGGCGGCGAAACACAAACGCAACGCCGAGTGGGCAAAATCGTCGGTGCGCGAGAGCGCGGCGATCACTGCGGACAAGGCGGTGGAGTTGAACGTCGTGGATTTCATCGCGAAAGACATGCCGGACCTGCTCAAGCAACTCGACGGACGCGAAGTCAGTGGCAAGAAACTCAACACGGCAAAGGCCGAGACGGTCGAGATTCCGATGACGACGCGCGAGAAAGTTTTCCAGGTCGTGGCGCATCCGCAGATGATGTTGGTGCTGATGTTGCTGGTGATGTACGGCATCATCGGCGAACTGACCAGCCCCGGCGCGATTCTGCCGGGCGTGGTCGGCGTGATCGCGCTGGTGTTGGTGTTGTATCTGGCGTCGGTGTTGCCGATGAACATCGCGGGACTGGCGCTGATCGGCGTGGCGATTGCGCTGTTCATCATAGACGTGTTCGCGCCGACGCACGGCATTCTGACGGCCGGGGGCATCGTGGCGTTTTTTCTGGGAGCATTCATGTTGTTTGACCGCAGCGAGCCGTTCTTGGCGTTGTCGCTGGCGTGGATCATTCCCGCGACGGCGGTGACGGCGTTGTTTTTCATCTTCGTGGTCGGCAAGGGACTGCGCGCGCAGTCGTTGCCGGTCAAGGCGGGTGCGGAGACGATGATTGGCCGGACGGTCAACGCCGTGGCGCGCATTGATTCGAGCGGCGGCAAACTGTTTGTCGAGGGCGAGTACTGGAACGCCGTCAGCGACACGCCCGTGGAGCCGGGCAGCCCTGTCGAGGTCGTGGGTGTCGAAGGGCTGACGTTGAAAGTGAAACCGAAAACCTGAGAGGAGATACCATCATGATCGAGTTCTTGTTCAAACTGGGGCCGTGGGCTGTCGTCATTTTCATCCTGGCTTCGTTCGTCCTGCCGCAGATGATCCGCATCCTGCGGGAGTACGAGCGCGGCGTCATTTTCCGGCTCGGACGGTTGCACGGCGCGAAGGGGCCGGGGCTGATTTTCCTGATCCCCATCGTGGACCGTATGGTCAAGATGGACCTGCGCGTCGTCACCATTGACGTGTCCAAGCAGGAAGTCATGACCCGCGACAACGTGCCTGTCACGGTGGACGCGGTCGTCTATTTCCGTGTGATGGACCCGATCTCGGCGGTGGTGAAGGTGGAGAATTACTTGAAGGCCAGTTCGTTGATCGCGCAGACGACGTTGCGGAGCGTGCTCGGCCAGTCGCAACTGGACGAGTTACTGGCCCAGCGCGAAAAGATCAACCTTCAGTTGCAGGAGATCATTGACCGCCACACCGACCCGTGGGGCGTGAAAGTCTCGTCGGTCGAGGTTCGTGACGTGGTGTTGCCCGACAGCATGAAACGCGCGATGGCCAAGCAAGCCGAGGCGGAGCGCGAGCGCCGCGCCAAGATCGTCAACGCCGAGGGCGAATTCCAGGCTGCCGAGAAGATGGTGCAGGCTGCCGCGATGATCGCGGCGCAACCGATTGCGCTACAGTTGCGATTCCTCCAGACGATGCGCGAGATTTCCAGCGAGCACAACACCACGACGTTCCTGCCCATCCCGATAGACCTGTTCGGCCCGTTCCTGAAGAAGTAAGACGCGGACGGAACAAACCCGGAACATGACGCCGGCTTGGTTTCTACGCAGCGATGGATGGTGAGCGAGATGAAAGACCCCAACCTCGACGGAACAGGCGAGCGGACAATTGAGTCGAGTGGGTTGCGGATTGCATCGCTGATGTTGGGATTACTCGGTCTTGTTATCGGACTTTTATCGCCCGCGTCTTCTTCACGTGTATCTGAAGACGTCATGTTTTGGATAGGTGGAACGGCTGCGGCAGTCGGGTTGTGCATGGGGATCGTCGCGCTGAAGAACATCAAACGGACACACGCGGGAAAAGGCCTGCCTGTTGCCGGGACCATTGTATCGGCATTGACGTTAATCTGCTGGCTTCCGGCTCTCCTAAATCCAGGAGGCCGTCCGAAGGAGATAATTTGTTTGAACCATTTGGCGCAACTTCGCTGTGCGTTTGAGATGTATGCAGATGACAACGGAGGTAAGCTGCCGGATGCCGGTCACTGGTGTGATGCGATTTTAACGAATTACTGCGACGGTGCGGCGAGGTTGTTTGTCTGTCCGAGCGACAGGGCTTCCGTTGTTCGTTGCTCCTATGTGTACAACCGAAGCATGAGCAGTAAACCGTGGTCGAACGATGTGCCTGTGGTGGTCTTGTTCGAGGTGTGCGATGCAGGCTGGAACGCCAGCGGCGGGCCGGAGGTATTTGGCAAGAACTCGCCTCACAAAGGCGGCTGTAACGTTCTGTTTAGCGACCGGCATGTGGAGTGGATTTCTTGGTCGCGATCGGACGAACTCAAGTGGGTTTCGTCGCCAGCAACGAGTGCGCCCGCGAAATAGCCGCCGGAACAAAACCGGAACAGGGCACCGGGCTTAGAGGGCAAGCAACCGCTGACAAATCTCTCGCGCTGCTGGGCGTGCCTTGCGTGCGCCGTGCGGAACGACGCCGAATATCGGTAGCCGGAACAAAACCGGAGCATTTTCCACGTTTGTTCGCTCTGCCAGGCCGCGTTTTGCGCCGGTGGTGTCGTTGAAAATTATGCCGGCGATCTTCAGGCCGCTGGCTTGGGCTTGGCGGATGGTGAGCAGCGTGTGGTTGATGGTGCCGAGGCCGAGGCGGGCGACGATGATGAGCGGCAGGCCGAGGTCGCGGGCGAGGTCGGCGACGAAGTAGGGGCGTGATTTCTCTCCGCTGTCATTCTGAGCGGAGCGAAGAATCTCTGAACCAATGCGCTTGCGAGGTCCTTCGCTTCGCTCAGGATGACAATGGGAGAGGATTGGCACGAGGAGGCCGCCGGCGCCTTCGAGGAGGAGGGGAGAGTAGGTGGTAGATAGTAGGTGGTAGGTGGCGACGACTTTGCGGAGGTTTATGCGACGGTGTTCGAGTTTGGCGGCGATGTAGGGGGCGAGTGGGTGACGAAGGTAAACCGGGTTGAGAACGTCGAGCGGTTGCTCGTGGTTCATCAGGGCGGCGTAACGCTCGGCGTCGCGGCGGCCATCGGGGCCGCAGGCAATCGGTTTCATTGCGCCGGCACGGAGACCGCGTCGGCGAAATTCACTGAGGAGCAGCGTGGTGAGGTGAGTTTTGCCGACGCCTGTGTCGGTGCCGGTGATGAAGAAGGCGCGTTGTTGTAGGGCAGGCGCTTCGCCTGCCGATGTTGGGACGACGGCAACCGGGGCGGTTGCCCTACAATTTTTGTTGTTGGTCATAGGAGCGAGAGCGGGTCAACGTCAACGTGGACGGTGACGTCTTCGGGCGGTTTGAGTGTCGGGAGAATCTTCGAGAGGGTCTCGGTGAGACGGAGAAGTTTCTCGGCGCGGAGGATGAGTTGGTAGCGATGATAGTTCTGAATCTTCGCGAGCGGCGCGGGACTCGGATCGCCGAGGATGACATCGCGGGCGATGTGCTTCTGCAATTCGCGGGCGAGCGCGGCGGCGTAGAAGGCGACTTTGTCTTGGTTGCGTCCGCGAATGGTCAAGCAGACCATGCGCGTGGCAGGCGGGTAACGGAGTTGTTCGCGGAACTCAATCTCTTGTTCGTAGAAGCCGAGGTAGTCGTGTTGGCGGGCGTGTTGGATGGCAGGATGAAACGGAGTGAAACTCTGGACGACCACTTCGCCTTCCACGTCGCCACGACCGGCGCGGCCGGCGACTTGGACGAGCAACTGGAACGTGCGTTCGCCGGCGCGGAAGTCGGGGAGATGCAGCGCCATGTCGGCGTGGATGATGCCGACGAGGGTGACGTTGGGGAAGTGCAATCCTTTGGCGATCATCTGGGTGCCAACGAGGATGTCAATCTTGCCAACGCGAAAGGCGCCGAGGATTTCGCGATAGAGCGATTTGCGAGTCATCACGTCGGAGTCCATCCGCTGGACGCGCGCTTTCGGGAAAACTTTCTGGATGGCGGCTTCGACTTTTTCGGTGCCGATGCCGGAGTAACGGATGGCGGGGTCGCGGCAGTCGGGGTTTGGACAGACTTTCGGCGCGGTCTCGTGGTGGCCGCAGAAATGACAGGAGAGTTTGTCGTCTTTGCGGTGATAGACGAGCGAGACGCTGCACTGCGAGCAGGTGGCGACGTAACCGCATTTCGGGCAACACATGTGCGTGGCGTACCCGCGACGGTTGAGGAAGAGGATGGCTTGCTCGCTCTTGTCGAGCCGGGCTTGGATGGCGTCGCGCAGACGGGCGGAGAGGACGTAGAGACCTTTGGCGCGGATGGCTTCCTGGCGCATGTCCACGATGCGGATCACTGGCATCTTCTGGTTGTCCACGCGCTGCGAGAGCGTCGCGAGCGCATAGCGTCCGCGCTGGGCGTTGTAGAACGATTCGAGCGATGGCGTCGCGGAGCCGAGGACGACGGCGGCGCTTTCGAGTTTGCCGCGAACGACGGCGAGGTCGCGGGCGTTGTAGCGCGGCGTCTCGTCCTGTTTGTAGGAGTTCTCGTGTTCCTCGTCCACGACGATGAGTCCGAGCGCCTGCACGGGCGCAAACACGGCGGAGCGGGCGCCGATGACGATGTGGGAGTCGCCGTCACGGATTTTGTGCCATTGGTCGTGGCGTTCGCCTTCGCTGAGGTGGCTGTGAAGAACGGTGATCTGCTGTTTCGGAAACCGTGCGCAGAAACGTTCGACGGTCTGCGGTGTGAGCGAGATTTCCGGGACGAGCACGATGGCGTCCTTGCCTTGGCGGAGGCAATGGTCAATCGCCTGGAGATAGACTTCGGTCTTGCCGCTGCCGGTGACGCCGCGGATCAAAACCGGCTTGGGTGCGGACGGTGCATCCAATTTGTCATTCTGAGCGGAGCGAAGAATCTCTGAACCGATGCGATTGCGAGGTCCTTCGCTTCGCTCAGGATGACACGCAGCATCAATCGCGGCGTTACAGAGGTCGAGCGCCTTCGTCTGTTCCGGAGTCAGCGGCAACGGCTCAGTCGGCAGAAAAACTTCACCGCCGAACGGGTCGCGTTCCTGCACGCGGTCGGTGATGACAATGAAGCCTTTCTCGGCCAGTTTCTTCACCGTCGCGCCATCGGTCTCGGCGCGCTGCGCGAGGTCGGCGACGAGCATTTCTTCTTCGTGACGGAGGATTTCGATGACGCGGGCTTGTTTCTTCGCTTTCTTCAACAGCGCGGCGAACTCGGCGGGCGTGATCTGGCCAAGCTTGGCAAACTGGCGTTCCTTCCAACTAATCTTCGCTTTGCGAACGACCTCGGGCAACGCGCAGCGCACCGCCGACTCGACGGCGCAGCAGTAATACTTCGCCATCCAGCGGGCGAGTTCGAGGATTTTGTCGGAGAGCAACGGTTTCTTGCCGACAACATCGCCGATCTCTTTCAGGTGCGGATGCGACGAGGCGTCGGCGAGACCGACGACGTAGCCTTGGGTGGTGCGTTTGCCGAACGGCACGGCGACGCGCGAGCCGATACGAACGGCATCGGCCAACCGCGACGGAATCCGGTAGTCGAACTCGCGGTCGAGCGCGATGTCCACCACCACTCTGGCAATCGGTTTGGTCACTGGCGGAAGGTGAATAGAACTTGCAGCAGCGCGTCGGTTATCGTACAAAGCGCCTCACCACGCAACCACGAAAGGAAGCTCACACCATGATCAAAGTCGGTATGGATCGTCGTCAATTCTTGAAGATCGCCGGATTGGCGCTTGCCGCGGTTCCCACCTTTGGGGAACGCATCGAACGAAAACGGAAAAGTTTCTGTCCGCCAGACCGTAAGTTACGGATCGCGGCCGTCGGCGCCGGCGGCAAGGGAACCAGTGATATTGACAACTCCAGCAGCGAGGAGATCGTGGCGATGTGCGACCCCGATTGGGATCGCGCCAAGAAGACCTTCGAGAAATATCCCGACGCGAAGAAGTTCAAAGATTACCGCAAGATGTTGACGGAGTTGTGCGACAAGATTGACGCGGTGACGGTTTCGACGCCCGACCACATGCATTATCCGGTGGCGATGATGGCGATGGAGATGGGCAAACACGTCTATGTGCAGAAACCGATGGCGCACACCGTGTGGGAAGCGCGGAAACTGGCCGAGGCCGCCCACCAATACGGCGTCGTCACGCAGATGGGCAATCAGGGGCACTCGCATGAAGGCATCCGCTTGGTGAAGGAATGGATTCATGCCGGTGTGATCGGTGACGTGCGCGAAGTCCACGTCTGGACGAACCGCCCGATCTGGCCGCAGAACATCCAGCGCCCCACCACGGAGGATCCGATTCCGGAGACATTGGATTGGAACCTCTGGCTCGGTGTTGCGCCGAAACGTCCGTATAACAAGTGTTACCTGCCGTTCAACTGGCGCGGCTGGTGGGATTACGGTTGCGGCGCGATTGGCGACATGGCCTGCCACACGATGGACGCGTCGTTCTGGGGGCTGGATTTGACCGCGCCAATCAGCGTCGAGGCCGAGGTGGACGGCGGCAACGAGGAGACCGCGCCGGCAGGCTCGATCATCACATACCAGTTCGCCGCGCGCGGCTCAATGCCGCCGGTGACGTTGAAATGGTACGATGGCACGAAGACGGCGCCGCGGCCGCGAGACCTTGAGCCGGACCGCAAGATGTCGAAGTCGGGCCAGGTCATCGTCGGCGACAAGGGAACCATCATGGACACGACGGACTATTGCGACAGTCCGCGTTTGATTCCGGAGTCGCGGATGAAAGATTTCAAGCGTCCGCCCAAGACGATTCCGCGCGTGCCGGACGCCGATCCGCACAAGGAATGGATTCGCGCCTGCAAAGGCGGCCCGATGTGCGGATCGAACTTCGATTACGCCGGGCTGTTGACAGAGACGGCGTTGCTCGGCAACGTCGCCGTCCGCTGCGGCAAGAAGTTTTACTGGGACGGCATGAACCGCTGGAGCATTGACATCGCCGGGCAACCGGAGATCTCGAAGTACCTGCGAAAAACCTACCGGAAATTCTGATGTCAAAATCCAAAGAGCAACTGTACACGGAGCGCCTCAAGCGCTACACGACCGCGATGCGCAACGGCAAACCGGATCGTGTTCCGATCCGTCCGTTCGCGGCGGAGTTCATCTGCAACCATTCTGGCTACACCTGTCAGGAAGTCACACAGGACTACCAACTCGCCTTCGAGGCGACGCGCAAGTGTTGCCTCGACTACGAATGGGACGCCACCGTGCCGAACATGGTTTATCTCTGGGGCGCCATCCCGCAAGCCGTCGGCCTGCGCTACTATCAAGTCCCCGGCGTCGGGCTTGACCCGAAGACCGCGTTCAACTACCTCGAACCGGGCGAAGAGCACTCGTTCATGCGCGCCGACGAGTACGACGAGTTCATCGCCGACCCGACGGCGTTTCTGTTCAACGTCTGGTTGCCGCGCGTGTCCGGCGACGTCATCGCGCCCGGCAAACCGAACACGTACCGCAACAACCTCGCGTTCTTCAAGGCGGGCTTGAGCGAGTTGAGTTACTTCATGGCGTTCGGCACGCAAGTCGCACAGATGCGGACGGAGTGCGGCACGCCGTCGGCGATCTGCGGCATGTTGAAAGCACCACTCGATGTGTTGGCTGATAAATTCCGTGGTTACATCGGCCTGTGCGAAGACCTGATGGTCCAGCCTGAAAAGGTCAAGGCCGCGTGCGAAGCGATGATGCCGCATCTCTTGCACTTGGCGATTGGCAGCGCCGATCCGACGAAGACGTTACCGCTCGGTTTCTGGATGCACCGAACGTGTGTGCCGTTCATCTCGCAGGAGCATTTCGACAAGATTCATTGGCCGACGTTGAGGCCGATGGTCGAGGAACTCTGGCGGCGCGGTCACCAGACGTTGTTTTACGCTGAAGGCGTATGGAACGCGCATCTCGACACGTTCGCCGAACTGCCGGAGCAGAGCATCATCTTCCACATTGACCGCACTGATCCGATAGCCGCGCACCGCGCGCTGCATCACAAGTTCGCGCTCAGCGGCGGCGTACCCAATTATCTGCTGGCGTTCGGCAAGCCGCAACAAGTGCGCGACTACTGCAAGAAACTGATTGATGAAGTCGGCCACGATGGCGGCTACATCATGGATGCCGCTGCCATCATGCAAAACGACACGACCGTCGAGAACATGAAGGCGATGACAGAATTCACGTGCGAGTACGGCGTCTATTAGGAGGCTTCACCATGGACAAAGAAAAACAACAACCGAAAGCTCCCGGCGTTTGTGTTCCGTGGGAGGAGAAACTCAAAGAACTTCCGCCGATCGTGTCGCGTGAAGACCTCGTCAAGCAAACTTGGCAGAACATTGACGGCTTGGCGTACGTCTGCGCTTGGCACTTGGTGTTGTCGTTCTAGAGACTCCAGCCTTGGCGATACTTGTTGCGAACGTACTGGTTCGCTTTCGGCAGGTTCGTGACTTTCATGTTCTCGGAGTCCCACTCGATGCGCGAATCCGTGCGGATGGCGATGTTGCCGAGCAAACAGATTTCCGTCAGCGGTCCTGAGTAGCTGAAGTCGGCGCCGGCTGGTTGGCCGGTCTTGCAGGCGCGTACCCAATCCATCTCGTGCGAGTCCGGCACGCGCGGCAACGTCTTCGGCGGACGTTGGAATTCTTGCATCGCTTTTTCGGGAATCAATCGCGGGCTGTCGCCGTACACGCCGGCCATGATTTTGCCGCGCGTGCCTTTGATGATTGAGCCGCCTTCCTTCGGCATCTGGCGGTCGTCCTCAAGTTCTTCCGGCCGTGGCGGTCGCGTGCCGGCGTACCATGTGAGTTTGACCGGCGGAAGGTTTTCGCGCGCGGGAAATTTGTAGGTCACGATGGAACCGAGCGGGTGCGTCTCTTTTGTCAGTCCGCACGATGTCGCTTCGATACTGGTCGGTTGGCCTAGTTTCAGGGCGGAGACAACGGGATCGAATGTGTGTGCGCCGCGGTCGCCCATCATGCCATTGCCGAAATCCCACCAGCAGCGCCACGTTCGCGGATGGTAGGCGCGATGATACTCACGTTGCGGCGCAGGGCCGAGCCAGAGGTCCCAGTTCAAAGTGTCTGGCACGGGCATCGTCTCAGTCGGTCGTTCGCCCCACTTCGAACTCCAGCTTGCGTGGCCCCACGGGTAGTACGACAGCGAACACCACGCGTCCACTTCGCGGACTTCGCCGATGGCACCGGCCTGAACCCATTCGCAGATAAGTCGGAAACCTTCCTGCGAATGACCTTGAATACCCATTTGCGTGATGACCTTTTTTTCCTTGGCGGCCTTAGCGAGCATGCGAGCTTCGTAAACGTCGTGCGTGAGTGGCTTTTGGCAATAGACGTGTTTGCCAGCTTGGATGGCCGCCATCGAGATGACGGCGTGCGTGTGATCGGGCGTGGCAATGACGACGGCGTCAATGTCTTTCTGTTTGTCGAACATCTCGCGGTAGTCGGTGTGAATTTTTGCGTTCGGGTACTTCTTGAAAACCGGCGCTGCGTAGTCGTGGTCCACATCACACAACGCGACGATGTTCTCCGTCTTCAGTGCGTCGAGATTACTCTTGCAGATGCCGCCGATGCCGATGCCGGCGATGTTGAGCTTGGCGCTTGGCGGCGTTTGGCCCAGGACATGGCGGGGAACAATCATGAAGGCGGCGGCTGCGGAGGCAGAACGGATAAAGGTGCGGCGTGTGACGTAAGTCGTTTTCATCGTGGGGGTTTGATTATCACTGGGCAGGGCGTTTGTCTATGTGGAAGATTTTTGAAAAAAGTTCTTGCATGATTTCGGGTGGCTATGTATTTTGCGCGCCCACTTGCGAAGGATTGACAGATTGGAAGCGCGCAGGTAGGTTTTGACACAAGTTCTTTGGAGAAAAGCGCAAGGTTCGCCCGGTACGAGCGATTGGCAGTTAGCCATCAGGTTTCAGTAATTGGATCTGAGGCCTGATCAACTGAATGCTGGTTGCAGCGCACCGTCGGCGACGGTGCGTTGTCGTTTTTTGAAAATTGAAATGTGCGATGCGTGAGAGCCCACGTTTCCCAACTTCGGTTGGGAAGCTTGAGTGAAGTAAAACAGATCAACCAAGAGCCTAAGGGTTGGTCGGCCTCGGAGCAATTCGAGGTAAGCTCATACGTGAGAACGATCAGGTCGTAAGGTCTGAAAGTTTTTTTACGGAGAGTTTGATTCTGGCTCAGAACGAACGCTGGCGGCGTGGATAAGACATGCAAGTCGAACGAAAATCACCGGGTAGCAATATTCGGTGGTTTGAGTGGCGAAAGGGTGCGTAACACGTAGCTATCTACCTTCAAGTGGGGGATAACGCCGAGAAATCGGTGCTAATACCGCATGTGGTCGAGAGACTAAAATTGGGGATCGTAAGACCTGATGCTTGAAGATGAGGCTGCGGCCTATCAGGTAGTTGGCGGGGTAATGGCCCACCAAGCCTAAGACGGGTAGCTGGTCTGAGAGGACGACCAGCCACACTGGAACTGAGACACGGTCCAGACACCTACGGGTGGCAGCAGTCGAGGATTTTTCTCAATGGGGGAAACCCTGAAGGAGCGACGCCGCGTGGGGGATGAAGGTCTTCGGATTGTAAACCCCTGTCATGCGGGATCAAGGCACACGACCCAACACGTCGTGTGTTGATAGTACTGCAAGAGGAAGCAGTGGCTAACTCTGTGCCAGCAGCCGCGGTAATACAGAGACTGCAAGCGTTGTTCGGATTCATTGGGCGTAAAGGGTCCGCAGGTGGTCCAGCAAGTCGGATGTGAAATCCCATGGCCTAACCATGGAAAGTCATTCGAAACTGCTGGGCTAGAGGACTGGAGAGGAGACTGGAATAGTTGGTGTAGCAGTGAAATGCGTAGATATCAACTAGAACACCAGTAGCGAAGGCGAGTCTCTGGACAGTTCCTGACACTCATGGACGAAAGCCAGGGGAGCAAACGGGATTAGATACCCCGGTAGTCCTGGCCCTAAACGGTGCTTACTTGGTGTGGGGGGAGTCGACCCCCTCCGTGCCGTAGCCAACGCGTTAAGTAAGCCGCCTGGGAAGTACGGTCGCAAGATTAAAACTCAAAGAAATTGACGGGGGCCCGCACAAGCGGTGGAGCATGTGGCTTAATTCGATGCAACGCGAAGAACCTTACCTGGCCTTGACATCATCCGTGAAAGTCGGTGAAAGCCGATGACGGTCCGAAAGGATGCTGGGGGATGACAGGTGCTGCATGGTTGTCGTCAGCTCGTGTCGTGAGATGTTGGCTTAAGTGCCGCAACGAGCGCAACCCCTGTGTCTAGTTACTCCGCAAGGAGGTCTCTAGACAGACTGCCTCGCTTTAAACGAGGAGGAAGGTGGGGATGACGTCAAATCAGTATGGCCCTTACGGCCAGGGCTGCACACGTGCTACAATGCTCGGTACAGAGGGAGGCAAGAGCGCAAGCTGGAGCAAATCCCATAAAACCGAGCCCAGTTCAGATTGGAGTCTGCAACTCGACTCCATGAAGCCGGAATCGCTAGTAATGGCGTATCAGCTACGACGCCGTGAATACGTTCCCGGGCCTTGTACACACCGCCCGTCACATCATGGGAGCCGACTGCACCCGAAGTCGCCGCGTCAACCGCAAGGAGACAGGCGCCGAAGGTATGGTTGGTGACTGGGATGAAGTCGTAACAAGGTAGCCGTAGGGGAACCTGCGGCTGGATCACCTCCTTTCTAAGGAGACCTCGTTATCTGGCTTCGGCTGAGATAACAGAGATCCTAGGTCGAATCCCGAAGAAATTCGGGACGCTCGATCGCATCGCACAATTCAGTTTTCAAGAACGGAAACGTTCTTTGTAAAACCGTGAAACGCTGGTTAAGCCCTTCGGGGTCATAGCTCAGCTGGTAGAGCGCCTGCTTTGCAAGCAGGAGGTCACGAGTTCGAATCTCGTTGGCTCCACCAACTTCGGGCGGCACGCGCCCGGTTGGGCGCGTAGCTCAGCTGGTTAGAGCATGCGCTTGATAAGCGCAGGGTCGGAGGTTCGAATCCTCCCGCGCCCACCAGTTTCACTGACGATTTTTCCGGAACAAATCCGGAACAGTTCTTTGACAATTGCATACAGTGTTGTGGGTAACAACTACAACAAATGCTGAGAATATTCGGTCTGGAACTCTTATCAAATAGAGAACCAGACGGAAGTTTGTGATCAAGCTACTAAGAGCGCAGGGCGGATGCCTTGGCGACAAGAGGCGATGAAGGACGTAGTAAGTTGCGATAAGCCACGGTGAGCGGCAAGCACGCTTTGACCCGTGGATCTCCGAATGGGACAACCCAGCGGGAGTAATATCCCGTTATGGCCGGTTGAATTCATAGACCGGCTCAAGCCAAACCTGGTGAAGTGAAACATCTCAGTAACCAGAGGAAAAGAAAGAGCACATCGATTCCCCGAGTAGTGGCGAGCGAAACGGGATCAGCCTAAACCGCAGTGCATGCATTGCGGGGTTGCGGGACCGCGTTATGGTATCGCAGAGAGTTAGTCGAAGCCGATGGAAAACGGCTCCACAGAGGGTGACAGACCCGTAGATGAAAACTCAAAGCGGCCTAGCGGTATCCCAAGTAAGACGGTGCACGTGGAACCCCGTCCGAATCCGCGCCGACCACGGCGTAAGGCTAAACACTCCTTGTCGACCGATAGTGAACTAGTACCGTGAGGGAAAGGTGAAAAGAACCGCTGTTAGCGGAGTAAAAAGAACCTGAAACCCTGCTGCTTACAATGTGTCATAGCGCCGCCCATTTGGCCGTTGGCCAAACGGGCGGAAGCACGAAGCACGAATCTCGAAGCACGAAACAAATTTGTTTAACAACAATGTTTCGGATTTCGGATTTCGACATTCGGATTTCCCGCCATTTGACCGAAGGTCAAATGGGCGGCGTGATGGCCTGCCTTTTGCATAATGAGTCTGCGAGTTATTGTCCGTGGCGAGGCTAAGTCGGGTATGACCGACGCAGCCGCAGCGAAAGCGAGTCCGAACAGGGCGTCCAGTCGCTGGCAATAGACCCGAAGCGGAGGTGATCTACGCTTGGCCAGGTTGAAGTCTGGGTAACACCAGATGGAGGACCGAACTCGTGAATGTTGAAAAATTCTGAGATGAGCTGAGTGTAGGAGCGAAAGACTAAACAAACCCCGTCATAGCTGGTTCTCCCCGAAAGATATTGAGGTATCGCGTCCGGTTACTAGCGCGTGGAGGTAGAGCACTGAATGGGATAGGACCCTTACCGGGGTACCGAATCCAATCAAACTCCGAATGCCACGTTGCACTACCCGGGCAGTCAGACGGTGGGGGATAAGCTTCATCGTCGAGAGTGAAACATAAACAGACTATCAGCTAAGGTGCCTAAATGACGTTTAGTGGAAAGGATGTGCGGTTGCACAGACAGTGAGGATGTTGGCTTAGAGGCAGCCACCATTTAAACAGTGCGTAACAGCTGACTCATCGAGCGATCGCGCGCCGAAAATGATTGGCGATCAAATGTCATACCGAAGCTATGGATTCCTCTGCGGTTCGCCGCGGGGGAGTGGTAGGGGAGCGTTCTTGATGCATCGAAGGTGGAAGGCGACTGAAACTGGAGCGTCAAGAAGTGAGAATGCAGACACGAGTAGCGATAACGTCGGTTAAATTCCGACGCGCCGTAAACCCAAGGTTTCCTGGGGAAGGTTCGTCCGCCCAGGGTTAGTCAGGACCTAAGTCGAGGCCGTAAGGCGTAGATGATGGACAGACGGTTAATATTCCGTCACCACCTTGGTTTAAGCTGTCAGATCCCAGAAAGGAACGCAAGCCACCGGTCGAAAGTGGTGGTCGTTGCCGGCGCAAGCCGGTGACGGACGTGGCGACCACGGTCAAAGCGGATTTGCCGCACCTATGCTGGCAAGAAAAGTCTGGCAGTGTTCACCAGGGTGCCTGTACCGTAATCCGACACAGGTGGGTGAGATGAGTATTCTCAGGCGCGCGAGTGAAATCTCTCTAAGGAACTCGGCACATTAGCCTCGTAACTTCGGAAGAAGAGGCGCCTCGGACGGTCAGATTACATCAAAGCCGTTTGGGGCCGCAGTGAAAGGCGCTCTATGACTGTTTAACAAAAGCACAGCTCTGTGCGAACTCGCAAGAGACGGTATACAGAGTGACAAGTGACCAATGCGGAAAGATTAAGGCAAGGGGTCAAGGCGTAAGCCTGAAGCTCTGAACCTAAGTCCCCGTGAATGTCGGCCGTAACTATAACGGTCCTAAGGTTAACGCATAGCCTTGGAGAAACTTGGCCAAATGCTGGAAACTCCGGTTAGTATTCTGAAATACGTTGGTAGCACAGGCCTCCGTGCCTGTGTCTGATCTCGTAAAAAAGTTCAGATGCGGACAATCAGCAGGAAAGATTCAGAAGCCGGTGAGCTTCTGAAAATCCCCAGAGACTATACGCCAGGCACCAAACAAAAGGTGAAGATATAGTCCGAGCCTCCGGGCGACCGGAGGAGATGAAGCGAAAGTTTCATCCGCTTCGACGCTTCTCGTCGAAGTCAGTAGAGTCGAGTGACTCGAAGCAACAGAACTGAGCGAAATTCCTTGTCGGGTAAGTTCCGACCTGCACGAATCTTGTAACAATAGAGCGACTGTCTCGGAGAGAGGCTCGGCGAAACTGTAGTTGCGGTGAAGATGCCGCATACCCGCAGTAGGACGGAAAGACCCCATGCACCTTTACTGTAAGCTGATATTGGATTGTGGTGTGTGATACGTAGCGTAGGTGGAAGCCTTTGAGAGCGAGCTTTCGGGTTCGCTGGAGGCGCCAATGAAACACCACTTTTCGCTCATTACGATTCTAACCTCGAGCCGTCATCCGGCCGAGGGACCGTGTCAGCGGGTCAGTTTGACTGGGGCGGTTTCCTCCCAAAAAGTAACGGAGGAGTGCGAAGCTTGGCTCAACCTGGTTGGCAATCAGGTGTTGAGGATACGGCTAGAAGCCAGGCTCACTGCGAGACCAACAAGTCGAGCAGATGCGAAAGCAGGCCCGAGTGATCCGGCGGTAGAAAGTGGAATTGCCGTCGCTCATCGGACAAAAGGTACGCTGGGGATAACAGGCTTATCGGTTCCAAGAGTTCACATCGACGAACCGGTTTGGCACCTCGATGTCGACTCATCACATCCTGGGGCTGGAGAAGGTCCCAAGGGTCCGGCTGTTCGCCGGTTAAAGTGGTACGCGAGTTGGGTTCAGAACGTCGTGAGACAGTTCGGTCCTTATCCACTGTGGGCGCAGCAGACGTGAGGGATTTGTTCCTTAGTACGAGAGGACCGGGAACAACGCTCCTCCAGTATTCCGGTTATTCTGTCAAGAGTAGCGCCGGGTAGCTGTGAGCGGAAACGATAAGCGCTGAAAGCATCTAAGCGCCAAGCGCCTCCCAAGATTGCGTCTGCCGGTCGCAAGACCCTGAAGGCTCGGGGAAGACTACCCCGTTGATAGGCCAGGTGTATAAACGCAGCAATGCGTGAGCTGACTGGTACTAATCAGCCGTGCGGCTTGATCACTTAACTTTTCCCACTGGAGGGACACGCTCCGTCGTGTCCGTTCCGGGGAATAGGTAATTTCAAGTCTCAGCACAACGTAGTTTTACCCACAACCTGTATGCAATTGAAAATTTTCCTGGTGGCATTACCGCAGTGGTCCCACCCGTACCCATTCCGAACACGGACGTGAAACGCTGCAGGGCCGATGGTAGTGCCTGTATAGCTTGCGCGAGAGTAGGTCGCCGCCAGGGTAAACTTGCCCCGAATCCTTTTCGGGGTTTGAAAGCCCGCCCGGAGCAATCCGAGGCGGGCTTTTCTTT
>Ga0233425_10001494_pt1 | contig 52202 bp, 37 predicted proteins | sample Watercolumn_Towu_2_FD_181712 | JGI IMG/M metagenome (GOLD analysis project Ga0233425, IMG submission 181712) | Freshwater microbial communities from Lake Towuti, South Sulawesi, Indonesia - Watercolumn_Towuti2014_140_MG | ecosystem: Environmental > Aquatic > Freshwater > Lake | place...
CGAGTGGCAAACGGAGAAACGTTACCTACCCAAGGCAACCTCGTAACCCGGACTTGCCAAGAACCTATTTACAGAACAAAGGTTGCACTATCTGAGTGAGTGAGTGAGTGAGTGAGTGAGTGAGTGAGTGAGTGGGTGAGTGAGTGACTATAAGTAAAGATAATAAGCCACCCCATCACCCCATCAGACTTGCGGAAACAGCCCTTCGCTGATCGCGCGGAGTCCGTCGCGATCCACAATCCGGACGCGGTTGTTCTCAAGATCGATGATCAACCGCGCTTCGATCAGCCGGCTCAACGTGCGCGACAAGGTCTCGCTGGTCAGGTTCAAGTGGCTCGCCACGTGCCGTTTCAGTCCGGGGAGTTTCACGATATCACGTTCCTCGGGCTCAGCTTCCAGGAGGAACCGTGCGACGCGCCCCGTCGCATCCCGCAATACGATGTCTTCGAGGAGCGTAATGGTGTGGCGCACCCAGAAGGATAGGCCGCTCATCAATTCCAGGCACAGTTCGTGATCGTCGCGCAGGTGACGTTGGAAACGGTCGAGCGGTATCAAGGCACAGACGGCGGCGGTGACGGCCTCGGCGCTGGCAGGACAATCGAATCCGGCAATCGCAGCCACTTCGGCAAACGTCCCGCCGGGCCCGACGAGGTGCAGCACGTGCTCTTTGCCGGTCGTTCCCGTCTTGTAGAGGCGCACCGTACCGCTGCCGAGGACATACACTCCCGGGCACGGATCGCCTTGATGAAAGATGATTTGCCCCTTGGAAAATTTGCGCAGGGAGGATGATTCCGCCAGTTTCCGCCGCCGCACGTCCTTTACTGCCGCGAAGAGCTGGCACCGCTGCAGGATGTCCTCGATGCTCGACGGCATTGCGAATTTCTCCTCCTGGGTCCAAGGTGGGCGCCGTCACGGCTTCCCGCATCGTGCGCTGCGGCCCCTGTCGCGCGGCTCAGGGCGTCTGCCGATAGGCGGCCGGGAGCAGGTCGCGCACGCGTTCGACGATTGCCGTTTCCACGGAAGGCTGGACGGTCTCAGGTTCGCCGCTGGAAATCAGGGCGCTCAGCGAATTGCGGACTTCGTAGCCGCCTTCTCCGATCAGTCGGTCCGAGACGATGTATTGCGAGACATCATTCGCGTAGGCCGTGATCCAAAGCCGCTTTCCATCCAGTTCGCGCTTCATGCGCAAGGCATAGTCCACCACGACTTCGTCCGCCAGAAACACCAGGGCCAGGTCGCTGCCGAAAGACCACGTGACTACCTGGTAGCTGACGGACTTCGGTTTCACGTCGCCGGTTTCCAGACGAGTCACGAGGTGCTGCAATGGAAACGAGTTCGCAGCGCGTGACTTAAGTTCCTGCAACGGGGGCAGCGGACGAAACGCGAATGGCCACTCCGTGCGCTGGGCCGTCAAGGGCAATCGTACGGGGAGGAACGGGCCCTGCAATACGCGTTTGACTTCGTCGGCGATCGTGCGGCCGTGTTGTTCGCACAGCTGCACGGTTCCATGCGGATGAGGGTCCGCATCCGCACCGCAACCAATGGTAATCAGGGCCAGCGCTCCGGGGTGGTCTTGCTCGATCGCTTGCTGTGCGCAGGCCGCCCAATCACCGTGGATCTGGGCGAAGTCGCCGCGCAGCGTGGTGTTGTGGCAGGCATAGTTGATGACCACGGCCCGCAAATGCCCTTCCCGATCCGTTACTCGCAGCACGGGCAGGCTGTGGTCCACCGGCGCGTCGAGTATCGCGCCGAATCCCGACCACTTGCCGTCCTTGAGCACGCGGCGGTTGGCTGCCACAGGAGCCGTGCCTTGAGCCCACTCCAGGCGCGCCGGTTGTTGTCCGGCTACGGCCTCCAGCACCACCGCCACGAGCTTGTCGGCAAGTTCCTGCGCGTATTGTTCGAGATGTTCCCGTTCGACTCCTTCAAGAGCAGCGCGTCCCTTCAGGTCTGGTCCGGAATGGCAGTGGGAATTGCACAGCACGAATCGTTCCCGCGCGATCGAGACCCGTTCGGCGATGCGCGCGAACACCTGTTCGAACACGTCAGCCGGCACGGCTCCGCAGTCAACGGTCAGCAACACGGTTTGAAAACCGGTTGCGGTTTCGGCCAGTGTCAGGGCCTTGGCGCGCAAGCGGCTGGCGATGCCCACGGACTCCGTCTTGCGCGAGGCGTAGCCGTACATGCGCACCGGCTGTTGCGGTGCGATATCCACGGCCGCCACTCCAACCAGCGGCGTATCGTCACCCAACGCGGGCACTGGTGCCGGCAGCGCGGCGACGAGCAAGGCCAGTCCCGCCGTGATCCAGAGACTAAGCGTGCGTGTCATGGGCTGAATTCTCCTCGTTGGGTCTGACAGGTTGCCTCCCTCACGGGCCATGTTGGGTGACGCGGCGCGCGGTTCAGGAGGCGGGACCGACTCCAAACAGGGGCGTGGACAGGTACCGTTCACCGAGACTGCACATGATGGTCACAATGCGCTTTCCCTGGTACTCCGGGCGCGCCGCGACCTGAGCGGCGGCCCACATGTTGGCGCCGCTGCTGATTCCCGCCATGATTCCTTCGCGTTGGGCGAGTTGCCGTGCCCATTCGAAAGCGTCCTCGTCGTCGACGGTGATGACTTCATCGACCAATTTCAGGTCCAGGTTCTGAGGGATGAAGCCGGCGCCGATGCCCTGAATCCGGTGCTTGCCGGCCTTGCCGCCGCTGATCACCGGCGAGTTCTTGGGTTCCACTGCAATGGCCTTGAAGGACGGGTTGACCCGTTTGAGATAGCGGGCCACGCCGGTCAGCGTGCCGCCCGTTCCGACCCCGGCGACGAGTGCGTCGATGGCGTGCCCGCTGTCCTCCCAGATTTCCGGACCGGTCGTAGTTTCATGGATGGCCGGGTTGGCCGGGTTCTCGAACTGCTGGGGCATCCAGGCCCCGTCCAATTCCCGGACCAGTTCTTCCGCGCGGCGGATCGCTCCCGGCATGCCGTCCGCCGCAGGTGTCAGTTCGAGGTTCGCTCCCAGCGCGCGCAACAGCGCGCGCCGTTCCAGCGACATCGATTCCGGCATCGTCAGTGTCAGTCGATATCCTTTGGCTGCGCACACAAAAGCCAGGGCAATTCCCGTGTTGCCGCTGGTCGGCTCGACCACGTGGCTATCGCTGGTGATACGTCCCTCACGTTCCGCGGCCTCGATCATCGCCACCCCGATACGGTCTTTGACGCTGTTGAGTGGCTGGAAGAACTCGCATTTGGCGAAAACCGTCGCGTGGTCTGGTGGTACCAGGCGATTGATGCGGATCATGGGCGTGTCACCGATGGCCGCCGATGAGCTGTCGTAAGTCCTTCCCCGTGGCATGTTCTCGCTCCACACCTGCAATGGTCCCTTCTGCTCCGCTTGCTGCGAGGCTTCCAACGCCTGATTGTTGCAGTGCCAAGGGGCCCGTTGCTAGTCCCCGTGAGTGGGCGCAGCTAGCACCCAACGCGACTGAACCGATCGGGCTACCACGAAACAAGGCAGCACGATACACTCCGCCGCCCCTGTGATCGTCCCGCCGGTGGGCGCCAGCGGGCAGGTCAAGGTGGGGTCGCACAGCACTTGCCAGCGACCAACGGGAGCGGACTGTCCCGAATACGGCATCAGCGCAAATGATCCACCACAGAGGCACAGAGAATACAAGAAAGCGAAAGAAGCGGAATTCCGAGCGGACGGAATTGGTCCTGCCGCTGCGCAATTCCCTGTCTTGATTGTCTATTTCCCTCTTTGTGCCTCTGCTCCGAAAATACTGAAGCGTGAATACGCTTGATTAATACAAAACCCCCCTCCCCAATATTAAAGGGGGCATAGGCGGTCAGGAGGGCGACGTGGGCACCGTACCCCGGATATGTGGTGCAGCAAGCGTCGTCTCCGCTTACATCGTACCAATTTTCAGCATCCTGGGTGCCGCGTAGCGGCATGTGGGACTGTGGTGAATAGTCCTGGTTCTTGTCCCGGTGCGGTAGCACCGCTGCGGCTGGCGGCACTGCCGCCATGGGTTGCCAATGAGAGAGGATCGTTGAGTCTGAAGTGCGGTCCAGCGACCAACGGGAGCGGGTTCTTGTGTCGGTGCGGTAGCACCGATATGGTCGGCGGCACTGCCGCCATGGAGGGTGTGAAGGATGAAACCAACCGCCGGTCAGCGACGTTTGAGTGTGGCCATCGTTGTACGGGATGCGGCAGAAGCTCTGCGAGCCACGTTGGACAATGTGCGATCGACGGCGCAGGAAGTCGTGGTAATAGACACCGGCTCGACAGACGATACCCGCGAGGTTGCCGGAGAGTGCGGGGCCACCGTTGTCAAGCACGCCTGGGCTGACGACTTTGCGGCCGCGCGCAACGCGGGCTGGCGAGCCGCCACGGGTGACTGGATATTGTGGCTGGACGCCGGGGAACAGCTGGTGGACGCGAATTGCTGGCGGGAGTTTTTGGATCATCAAGCTTACGCAAAGGCCGCTCACGCAGTTCTGGTTCAGGTTCCACCGCTGGGCCCCAGCGGCACGGTCGAACAAATCGCCCAGGTTCGCCTGTTTCCCCGTCACGACGGGCTGGCCTTCACCGGACGCGTGCGCGAGTCGGCAGTTCCCTCCGTGATGCCGGCAGGACTGTACCTCGACTCCGCACCGCTCTGCATCCGGCGAGGAGTGCGCGAGCACGACCCGCAGCGAAAATCGGCCCGCGCGCGCCGCAACCTCCGCCTGGCGGAGATGGAACTGCGCGAAGGCGGAAGGCGCCCGGAACTCTTCAATTGCCTTGGCGACGCCCTGCAGACTCTGCGGCAATATCCGCGCGCGGGTGATAGTTTTCGCCAGGCATTGGTTTCGAGTGTGCGCGGTTCGGCAGAAATGCTCGAGGCCTATTACGGTCTGCTCACGTCGCTGGATGACGGTACGAATCGGCGGACCACGCAGATCGCTTTGTGCACCAAGGCGTTGGAAGTATTTCCCTTGGATGCCCAATTGTTATGTGCGATGGGGCAGTACTTGCAGGCGGAAGCACAGATCGAACTTGCCGCCAAGTCGTATCGCACTGCCGCCGAGCACGGGCAGATCAACGCCGCGGTCTGGCATGTGGCCGAGATTCACGACTTGGCGGCCATTTGTCTGAGCCACTGCCTGCACAAGCTGCAACAGGAGTCAGAGGCGATCGTGGTCCTGCAGGCGGCGGTCGCGCGCAATCCTCATTCAGAACGGCTGCACCGGCAGTTGCTGGATGTCCACGTCCAGCGCGGCAACGTCGATGAGGCCGTGGCACAGATCGAGCAGTTGTCGGCATCGGCCACGGATGGGGATGTGCTGATACAAGTCGTGCGCGCGGCCGCATTGGCCGCCCGCCACGAATGGCTGGCCGCTGCATCGATTCTGGAAGCCGCCTACGGCGCGGGCTGCCGAGATCCGCTCTGCTTGCGCTGGCTAGGTCTGGCGCGACTGCACCGCGGAGACCTGACGGCCGCACGCGCCGTCCTCGCTGAGTGGCAGAGGTTGGATCCTCCCAACGCGGAAGTCGCCCGGATACTGCAGATGGCGAGCGCTGCGGAGGCTGATCGTTCGGCCGCTTGACGCGGGTCAGGCGCCATCCGACGGCGAGACGATCGCGGGTCCGTCTGAGGGCCGGGCCGGCCTGCGGGAACCGAAACGCCCGCACAATCGGCATTTTCCGCAGTCTCCCATCCGCGCCGCACAAATTCGCGCATCTTCGGCGGATCTCCGCGAGATTTCTGTTGACGGCCGGCGGCTGCAGTCTAGTTTTGAGGTTGCCGGGTGCGCGAACCGCGTCCCCGGCGCCTCGCATGGCTTTCTCACCCCCGTGTTTGGGCAAGCCGGTTTCCCCAGAACCGACTTGCCCTTTTTTTGTTGCGCTGGGGCGGTTGCCGCGTGTGTTCCAGAAACACCGGCTGCCGCCAATTCGCACATTCAGCCCGTCCGCGGATGTCAGGAGGGGTTATCCTTTTCGACAATCTGTGCCACACTGTATGGTCGACTGTGGCCGGGAAATGGCCGTGGAGCCCTCGCGAGGGAGCCGGTTCGGTCGCTTGACAAGAACCGTTCGCTCGACTACTTAGGACCGATTGTCACCTGCAGGAAGCGGCGGTCTATCCAGCTTGATAATGAAGGCCAGGGCTCCATTTCATGACGTGGGAAACAGCAGTTCCGGTGGGAAATCGCCGGTGGCGGACAACACAAGGCGAAAGCGGGTGGATCATGGGCGAGGCCGACGACCACGATGATCTGGAGAACGACTTCGACGATTTCGATGAAGACGATTTCGACGACGACTTCGACGACGACTTCGAAGAAGAACTCGACGACGAGTACGAGGTGGAGAACGAGGAGTTTCCGGACGACGAATTCGTGCAAATCGACGCGGACGAATTGCCGGACAGCGAATTCGAGGACGTTGATCTGGATGGCGACATCGAACCGGAGGTCGAGACCGGCGAAGCTGCCGGCAACGATGACGATGAGGGGAGCGAGGAGCTCGAGGCGGAGTGATTCGTGCGGCGGTTGGCCGCGAGTCGCGCGTGAGGAACCGTTCGAGACGGTGGACTGATGTTTGACCCGGTTGCCAATAACGTCAAGTTTCCCGAACTGGAAGAGCGGATTCTGGAGTACTGGAAAGAACACCGGATCTATGAGCAGTCGCTCGCCCGCCGCCGCGGCGCGCCGCAATTCGTCTTCTACGAGGGGCCGCCTACCGCGAACGGCCTGCCGCACCCAGGGCATTGTCTGACGCGGGCCATCAAGGATCTCTTTCCGCGTTACCGGACCATGCGCGGCTTTTACTGCGAGCGCAAGGGTGGCTGGGACACGCACGGCCTCCCCGTCGAAGTGGAAGTGTGCAAGGAACTCGGCATCCATTCCAAGGAGGAAATCGAGTCCTTTGGCGTCGAGCCGTTCATCCATCGGTGCCAGGAAAGCGTCTGGCGTTACATGCAGGAATGGGAACGGCTCACGGAACGTCTCGGTTTCTGGATCCACCTCGACGAAGCCTACGTGACCTATCATCAGAGCTACGTCGAGAGTGTCTGGTGGTCGCTCAAGAACCTCTTCGACCGCGGCCTGTTGTACCAGGGCCACAAGATCGTCTGGTGGTGGGCGCAGGGAGGAACCGCGCTCAGTTCCGGTGAGGTTGGGCAGGGATATCGAGAGGTTGCCGATCCCAGCGTCTATGTGCGATTCCCCTTGGTCGAGGACAACAGTACCTCATTGCTTGTCTGGACCACCACGCCCTGGACCTTGCCGAGCAATCAGTTTGCGGCCGTGCATCCCCACTTGACCTACGCCACCGTGGCGGACGCGGAGACCAACGAGCGGCTGATCCTCGCCGCCGATCTGGTGGAGACAGTCGCCGGCAAGGTGAAGCGGCAGCTGTCGGTGATTCAGACGTGCCGCGGCGAGGACCTCGTGGGAAAACGCTACCGTCCGCCGTTTGACTACTACGCGGCGGCGGAGGGTGACAAACAGGGCCGGTTGCGGGAGGGTGGTCGCCAGTACGTTGCCTGGCGCGTCTTGCCGGCGGATTTCGTGACCATCGACAGTGGTACCGGCGTCGTGCACCAGGCACCCGCCTTCGGCGAAGTGGACTATCAGTTGCTGGTGGATGAACAGGCGCGATTCGTAACGGACGAGGGCCCGCAGTTGATCTGCAGCGTCGGACCCGACGGCAAGTTCACTGGCGAGGCCCCCGATTACACCGGCCGCTGGGTCAAAGATGCGGATAAGGACATTTGCCGCGACCTGCGGCGACGCGGTCTGCTCTATCACCAGGAACAATACAAACACGACTACCCGTTCTGCTGGCGAGCCACGGAGGATCCGCTGATCCAATACCCCCGGCGAAGCTGGTTCATTCGCACGACGAATTTCCGCGACCAGATGTTGGCCAACAACCGGCGGATCAACTGGCTGCCCGACCACATCCGCGACGGGCGATTCGGGAACTTCCTCGAATCCAATGTCGATTGGGCGCTGTCGCGGGAGCGATACTGGGGAACGCCACTTCCCATCTGGGTCTGTGATCGCACGGGCCAGATGGAAGCGATCGCCAGCTACGCGGAACTGCTCGGCAAGCCGGACGTTCGTGGCACTGAGGTCTGGGAAGCCGCTCAGGCGCAGAAGCCCAGCTTGCCGGCCGATCTGCAGGTGCACAAGCCCTACATCGATGCCATTACGTATGCGTCCCCGTTCGCTTCGGACGGACGCATGCGCCGCGTTTCGGAAGTCATCGATTGCTGGTACGACTCCGGTGCAATGCCCTTCGCGCAGTGGGGTTATCCCCAGAACGGCACGCGGGAATTCACCGAACAGTTCCCCGCGGACTTTATCAGCGAAGCGCTCGATCAGACCCGCGGCTGGTTCTACAGCCAATTGGCCATCAGCACGCTGCTCTTCGGCGATCCCCAGCAACCCGACCGCGCCGCACCGTGTCGGGAGTTTCCCCATCCGTTCCGCAACTGCATCGTGCTCGGACTGATGCTGGGTGAAGACGGCGAGAAGATGTCCAAGAGCAAACGTAACTACCGCGAGCCGGGCGAGATCTTCGACCGTTACGGCGCCGATGCGCTGCGCTGGTACTTCTTCGCCAACCAGGCGCCGTGGACGTCCATCCGGTACAGTGAGGCGGCGATCAAGGAGAGCATACCGGAGTTCCTGCTGCGCCTCTGGAATGTCTACAGTTTCTTCGTGATCTACGCGAATATCGACCGCTTCGAACCGGCTACAGCCCTGGGCGGTGACGTGCAGCAACTCACCGCGGATGACCTGTCGCGGGCGCCGAGCTATCGCCCGGTTTCGCAGCGCTGCGAACTGGACCGCTGGGTGCTGAGCGAACTGAACCGCACCGTGGCGGCGGTCATTGAGCGCATGGATGCCTACGACAACTTCTCGGCCTGTGCCCGCATCAATTCTTTCGTGGACGGTCTCAGCAACTGGTACTTGCGGCGCAGTCGCGATCGGTTCTGGAGCGGCGACGCGGCCGCCCCGGAGAAGCTGGATGCCTACTGGACGCTCTACGAATGCCTGTTGACGACCGCCAGACTGATCGCTCCGTTCACGCCCTTCGTGGCCGAGGCCATCTGGCGCAACCTGGCGGGGGTCTTCGGCTCACGCGCAGTCGAGAGCGTCCACCTGTGCGACTTTCCGCTGTGCGCCCCTGCCGCCGTCGATCAGGAGTTGTCGGATCGCATGCAGCTGTTGCGCGAAATCGCCTCGCTGGGGCGCAGTGCCCGCATGGATGCCAAACTGAAGGTGCGCCAGCCGCTCCCCAAAGTGGAAGTCGTCCTCGTCGATTCCCGCCACCAGTCGTGGCTCGAAAACCATGACTCGCTGTTGTGCGATGAACTCAACGTGAAGCAAGTGGAATACGCCACATCCGCCGACCAGTACATCACGTACCAAGTGCAGCCGAATTTCAAACGGCTCGGTCCGCGCGTCGGCAAGTTGATGCCGGGAGTCAAACAGGTGTTGAGCAACACGGACGGAGCGGCCCTGCTGCGACAACTCAATGCGCAAGGGGAAGTGCGACTCGCAGTGGCCGACACGACGGTCGTTCTCGATGGCGAAGACCTGCAGGTCCGCCTGCAGGCCAAAGCGGGCTGGACTGCCGCTCAGGGACCGCAATGCGTGGTCGTGCTGAACACCGAACTCACGGACGAACTGTTGCGGGAAGGCCTGGCACGCGATTTCGTCCGCAATGTGCAGGAACAGCGGAAAGCCCTTAATTGCCAGTACACGGACCGCATTGAAATCGGAGTCGTCACGGATTCCGCCGAGATGCAGCAAGCCATCCTCGAGAATCGAGAGTACGTTGCCGGAGAAACGCTGGCCGTCAGCATTCGCTGCACGCCGCTGCCGAATGTGGAACCTCTGGCAACGAACATTTCGGGCAGCGATGTTCAGCTCTTCGTGCGTGTCGTGGACTCTTCAGCCGTGGATGCGCAGTGAAACGACGGCAGCCGATGCCCGGAAAGCCGACGCTATGACGACCTTCACGCCTGGCCGACCGCTACCCATCGCCGTCCTGATTTCCGGAGGCGGCACCACGCTGCGCAATCTCATCGAGAAACAGCAAGCGGGACAGTTGCCCGTGGATTTCCGGCTGGTGATTTCCAACAACCCTGCCGCAGGTGGCCTGGCCTTCGCGCGGCAGGAGCAGATCCCGCTCCAGGTGATTGAGTGGACCAATGCGATCGCCGGAGAGGCCTATGGCCGAGCCATCTTTGCAGCGTGCCGCCAAGCCGGCGCCGAACTCGTTGTCATGGGCGGCTTCTTGAAGTACGTGCCGATTCCACCCGAGTGGGTAAACCGCGTGATGAACATTCACCCCGCGCTGATCCCGGCCTTCTGCGGGAAGGGGTTCTACGGCGCACGTGTGCACCAGGCGGTCCTCGACTACGGCGCCAAGGTCAGCGGCTGCACGGTCCATTTCGCTGACAACCAGTACGACCACGGCCCGATCATCCTCCAGAAAACCGTCCCGGTCCTCGATGACGATACCGCGGACGGTCTGGCTCACCGCGTTTTCGAAGCCGAGTGCCAAGCCTATCCCGAGGCGATTCGGCTGTTTGCTCAAGGACGGTTACGGGTCGACGGTCGCGTCTGCCGCATCGCTCCCCCCCAGTGATTCCACGTCAATCGACGGCGTCCCACGATCGTGCTCGTGCTCAGCGCAGCGCTGAGCAGGAGGGTGGAATGTGCGACGTAGCGTGGGCTTCAGCCCACGTGAAGTGCAACGGCGGCTGAAGCCACCGCTACGCTGAGATCGATCGAGGCGTACATGCTCAATCGAAGGGCATACGCAACCGTAGCGTGGGCTTCAGCCCACGTTGTACTTCTTTCATACCGTGTGCGTCGGCGCGGGTCGCACCTCACGTGGGCTTCAGCCCAAGCTACGACCGAGTCTGCGCTCACAACTCCCTGGTACCGGCCTGCCGTAGACCAGCTCGCGCCGCGAGCGCCGGCACACCAGATTACTTGAGGCCGGAGGGCCACCGTCTCTGATCCACCCGATCTGAACGATCGGCCCGATCACTCCACGCCTTCGAGCACGAGCACCGCCGCGGACGCGGCTGAGCACGAGCACGACGTGGAATGTGCGCGGTAGGGTGCTCGACAGCTCGCGCAGTGAGCGCCGGCACACCAGGGTCTTTTTCTTTGAGGCCGGAGGGCCACCGTCTCCGATCCACCCGATCTGACCGATCGGCCCGATCACCCCAGGTCTTCGAGCACGAGCATTTCAATCTCCTAAGTAGTTGTATTTCATAAACTTGCGAAATAGCGACTCGGGCGTGATAACATTCTCTCACAATGTGGTAGAATTTCATCAATACCTGATTGCTTTTTTCCTATATTGCGCACATGATAATGTCTGCCCTTTGCAAGAACACCTAGTTTCCCGCGATCCATGACGACATCTGTCTTGGCTGAGGAGCGGCGGAGCCGCCTTTTGGAGTTGGTTCGTGCCCGCGGCTTTGCCTCGCTGCCGGATTTGGCGGGGGAGCTGCAGGTTTCCGAGTCCACGATTCGTCGTGACCTAGACTATCTCGAGGAAACCGGTTCCGCGCAGCGGACTCACGGGGGGGTGTTCTACACGGGGCCGTCGCCGAAGATCCTGCATTTCGACCAGCGGCAGCAGTCGCATTGGGACAAGAAACGCCGGATTGGCGAGGCGGCTGGCCGCCTGATCGAGGACGGCGACACGGTGTTGCTGGACGGAGGCAGCACGACGTACGAACTGGCGCGCCTGTTGGTCGGACGTCCCTTGCAGGTGGTGACCAACTCGCTCCCCGTAGCCACACTGTTCACCTCCAGTGAAAGCGCCGAGCTGGTGCTGATCGGCGGCTACGTGCATTCGCGCAGCGGCGTGACGTTGGGGCCGTACGCGAATCACATGCTGGCCGAGCTGAAAGTGCGCCGCGCGGTGTTGAGCGTGGCCGGAGTCACGGAGGAAGGCTACTACAACAGCAACTTGCTGTTGGTCGAGACGGAGCGGGCCATGATGCAGGCTGCGGACGAAGTGATCATCGTGGCGGACAGCACGAAGTTCGACCGGACGAGCCTGGTTCATCTGGGCGGCCTGGGAGATGTGGATGTACTGGTGGTGGACGACGAGATTTCGGCGGCTTGGCGCGAGCGGTTGTCGGCGGCGGGCGTACGGGTGGTCGTCGCGGGGAGCGCGGCGCTCGCCGGCATGACGACTTCGGCAGGGAACTAAACCCACGGGAACAGAGACGAGCGCACGATGGGTGCAGCACTGGAAATCAATCGTTCGGCAATTGAGCAGATCGTTCGGCGCATCGTGTTGCAGCAAGCGGGTGGCTCGACCGGTGCGTCTCCCGCGGCGGCCGGGAAATCGAATCTAGTCGTGAGCATTTCCGCGCGTCACTGCCATCTGACCGACGAGCACGTCGAGATTCTCTTCGGGGCCGGCCACAAGCTGACCGTCGCCAAGCCCTTGTACCAGGACGGCTTCTACGCGGCGGAGGAGACGGTGATGATCGTGGGCCCGCGGCGGCGGATGTTGCCGACGGTGCGCGTCCTGGGCCCGACCCGGAAGCAGAGTCAGGTCGAGCTGGCTTTCACGGATTCGATTTCGTTGGGGATCGACGCGCCCGTGCGGCACAGCGGCCAGATCGCGGGCACACCCGGGTGCGTGCTGGTAGGGCCTAAGGGAGTCGTCGAATTGCAGGAGGGTGTCATTCGCGCCGCCAGACACGTGCACATGAGTCTGCGCGACGCGGAGTTCTACGGGGTGCAGAACGGTGACTTGATGAAGCTGGCGGTGCAATCGCCCGGCTGTTCGGTCACCTTTGAGGATTTGCTGGTGCGGGCAGATCAGACCAGCAAGCTCGAAGTCCACTTGGATACGGATGAAGGCAATGCGTGCAACATGGATGCGGCGAGCCGCATCGAGCTGTTGAAGCAGCAGAGTGCCAACCGATGATGAGTCATCAAGACCAGTAGTTTACGTTCCATTTCTGTTGGAGAAGACCATGGCCAAGATTATGGAAGCGTTGGGGATGATTGAAACCAAGGGCTTTATCGCTCTGGTCGAAGCCACCGACGCGATGCTGAAGGCAGCCAACGTGCAGTTCCTGGGCTGGGACAAAGTGGGTAGCGGGCTGGTTTCCGCATTCGTGACCGGAGACGTGGCAGCGGTGAAGGCGGCCACGGATGCAGGCGCGAACGCGGCCGGTCGCATCGGTGAGGTCGTCAGCGTGCAGGTCATTCCGCGCCCGCACGAAGACCTCGGGATCGTCCTCCCGCCCCCCGTTAAGAAATCGGGTGCCAAGGCCTGAGCCCCGCGGCACCGCGCTCGGACAAATCACTCCTGAAAGGGACATTGAACCATGCAGAATGCAATTGGACTGGTGGAAACCAAGGGTTTGATCGGATTGGTGGAAGCGACCGACGCCATGGCCAAGGCCGCGAATGTTGAAATCGTCAAACGCGTGGGCATCGGCGGCGGCCTGGTGACGACCGTGGTCCGCGGTGATGTAGGGAGCGTGCGAGCCGCCGTGGAAGCGGGGGCCAACGCGGCGACACAGGTCGGCGAACTCGTCGGCAGCCACGTGATACCGCGTCCGGCCGAGGGCCTGATGGACGCGTACCTGTCGTGAACTATCGTGCCGTGCGTCAGACCGCAGGTCCGGCACACCATGCTGCTCCGGCGGTCAAGTCAGCTGCGCGAGGCATCTCAGGGAGGAAAGGAGCGGACGGGCATGAAGATCCTGGTAGCCAATCTCGGCTCGACCAGTTTCAAGTACCGGCTGTTTGACATGCGCGACGAACGGCAGTTGGCCCGCGGCGGGATCGAACGCATCGGGTCCCCAGCCAGTCGCTGCACGGTGCAGATCGGTGCGTGGCGTGCCGAACAAACGGTGCACGTGCCCGATCACGCCGTGGCCGTGCGGCAATGCCTGACGCAGCTCACCGACCCGGAACACGGTTGCCTGCGTGACGGCGGGGAAGTCGCCGCCATCGGCTTCAAAGCCGTGCACGGCGGCCGCGTCAGCGGCGTGCAGCGCGTGACGCCCGACGTGCTGGCCGCCATGGAGGAGATGAACCAGGTGGCTCCGGCGCACAATCCGCCCTACATCGCGGCCATGCGCCAACTGGCGGAACGCCTGCCGGAGATCCCGCTCGTCGCCGCCTTCGAAACGGGATTTCACGCGACCGTTCCAGACCGGCTGCGCTATTACGCCGTGCCGTTTGCCTGGGCGGAAGAACTGCAGATCCGCCGCTGGGGATTTCACGGGGCCAGCCATCGTTACATCGCCACCCGCATCGCGGGACTGCTGCAGCGCGACGACCTGCGCGTGATCTCATGCCATCTGGGCGGGTCCAGCAGCCTGTGCGCCGTTCGCGCGGGACGCAGTGTCGCGACCAGCATGGGCATGAGTCCGCAGACAGGTGTGCCGCACAACAATCGTGCAGGTGACTTCGACCCGTTTGCCTTGCCGTTGATCATGAAGGCCACGGGCCGTTCCCTGGAAGATGTACTGGAGGACCTGGCCGAACACAGCGGCCTGCTGGGATTGAGCGGGGTCAGCGGCGATGTGCGGGATCTCGAGGAGGCAGCCGCTGCGGGAAACGCGCGCGCCAAGCTGGCTCTCGACGTGTTCACGTCCGAAGTTCGCCGTTACCTCGGGGGACTGCTGGTCGAACTGGGCGGCCTGGACGTGCTCGTGTTCACGGGGGGCATCGGAGAAAACGGCAGCGGCGTGCGTGCGGCAGTCTGCGAGAATCTGCAGGAACTGGGCCTCGTGCTCGATGGCGCCGCCAACCAGGCAGCCCAGGGAGAAGGGCCGATTCACGCCGCCAGCAGCCGCGCGCAGATTTGGGTGGTACCAACCAACGAGGAACTGATCGTGGCGCGGCAGGCGCAGCAGCTTCTGCAGAGCGGCTGAAGCGGGGCCGGCACGCCCGACAAAGAAGCAGGATCCGGACATGTTTGTCGCGAAGGTCACAGGCGCCGTGGTGTCAACGCAGAAAGTGGCGGCGATCGTGGGCTACAAGCTGCTCGTCGTCGAACCCTATCGCGTGGACGCCAAGGACCGGCGCAGTTTGACAACCACGGGCCGCACGCTCGTGGCCGTCGATACGTTGGGAGCCGGTCCGGAGGATTATGTCCTGGTCACCCAGGGATCGAGTGCCCGACTCACTCCCGAAACGAAAACCATGCCGATCGACACGGTAATCGTCGGTATCGTCGACCAGGTGCACGTCGGCGGTGATTGCGTCTATGCGCGGGATGCCGAGGGTGAAACGCGCCAGTAACGCGATGCGCGGTCGGGGCGCATTGAAAGAAGTAAACGACAGAACAGCTTGGCAGGCAGGACCTTGATATGCAGATCAATGAATCACTGATTCGTGAAGTCGTCGCGCAGGTGCTGGCGGAAGTAGGTCGTTCGTCATCGGCGGCCGGCGGGCCGCGGTTCACCGGGCGGCACGGTGTGTTCACGTGCGTGAAGGAAGCGACGGCCGCCGCGCGCGATGCGTTCGAACAGCTTTCGCAACGCAGTCTCGACGACCGCCGCCGGATCATCGGCCACATCCGCCGTATCGCCATCGAGCAGTGCGTGGAACTGGGCACGATGGAAATGCAGGAGACCAAGATCGGACGCCTGGAACACAAGATCGAGAAACTCAAGACGCTCGGCGAACGGTCACCCGGCGTGGAGTTCATGCGGAGCGAAGTGTTCAGCGGCGACCACGGGTTGGCAGTCATCGAGCACGCGCCGTTCGGCGTCATCGGCGCGATCACTCCCGTGACCCATTCCCTGCCGACGCTCACCGGCAATGCCGTCAGCATGATTGCCGCCGGCAATACGCTGGTCGTGAATCCGCATCCGAGCGGAAAGCGCGTGGCGACGGAAGGCGTGCGGCGTTTCAATGAGGCGATCCACCGCGACCTGGGGATCGACAATCTGATCTGCATCATTGCCGAGCCCACGCTGGAGTCCGCGGCCGCGATCTTCAAACACCGGGACATCGCCCTGATCTGCGTCACCGGCGGAGCGGCCGTGGCCCGCGCAGCGCTCAACAGCGGCAAACGCGCCATCGTGGCCGGGCCGGGCAATCCGCCCGTGGTCGTGGACGAGACGGCTGATCTCGACCGCGCAGCGCGCGCCATCGTACGCGGCGCCTCGTACGACAATAACCTCTTGTGCATCGCCGAAAAGGAAGTCTTCGTGGTGGCGGAGGTCTTCGACAAGATGATGGCTGCCATGGAACGCGCCGGCGCCGTGCGCCTGACCGCCGACGAAGTGGAGCGTCTCACGCGGGCCGCGATCGTGCCGGTCGGCGAAGGGGAACACAAACACGATGCTCCGGCCCGCGAATTCCTCGGACAGGACGCGGCCGTGCTGGCCAAGGCCGCGGGACGCCAACTGCCGCCGCAAACGGAACTGATCTTCGGCGAGACCGATGAATCCAACCCGTTCGTGTCGGTCGAGCAGATGATGCCCTTCCTCCCCTTTGTGCGCTGCCGCAATGTGGATGAGGCGATCGCCAAGGCCAAACACTACGAACACGGCTTCCGCCATACGGCCATCATCCACTCCAACAACGTGCGCAACATGACGCGCATGGGACAGATCATGGATACAACGCTGTACGTCAAGAACGGCCCGTGCATGGCGTCCTTGGGCCTCGGCGGCGAAGGCTACCTCTCCTTCTCGATTGCCGGACCGACCGGGGAAGGGGTCACCACGCCGCTCACGTTCACACGCGAACGCCGCTGCTCCATGATCGAAGACCTGCGTATCCTGGGTAAACCGAAATCGGGCACCTGAAACTCCAGACTCCTAACTCCAGACTCCATGCAACTTGCTCTCGTGATCGGCACAGCCACCGCGACCGTCAAGCATCCCTCGCTTGTGGGCTGCAAGCTGCTGCTCGTGCAGCCCTGCCTGACCGACGGGCGCACGCCAGACGGCGAGCCCATTCTGGCGGTCGATGGTGTGGGTGCCGGCACGGGTGAGACGGTGCTGATCACCAGTGACGGGCGCGGCGCGCGGGAAATGCTCAAGCGCGAGGATTCACCGGTGCGTTGGACGATCATCGGAATTCGTGATTCATGAACGACCAGTTGTGGGACATCGACACGATCGTGCGCGAAGTGCTGCAGCGACTGGAGCAGCAGACCGGCGCTGCGCGCGCGGAATCGGAGTGCGCCTGTGCCACCGTCGTTCCGGCCGAACGGGCAGGCGGCACGTGGCGTGTGGACGATCGGGTCGTCTCGCTGGCCACACTGGATGGTCGGCTGCACAACGTCCAGCGGCTCGTGATTCCCCGCGCCGCGGTCGTGACGCCGTCGGCCCGCGACCTGTTGCGGCAACGAAACATCGCCGTCGAGCGGATGGCTGAGGCGGCGCCAGCCGTGAACGGCACTCCGAACTGCGTGGCGCTGGTCGCCGCAGCGGATGTCGATCCGCGCGGGTTGGAGCCGCTGATCGCGGCTCCCGTCGCACGCGCGGACGGCGTGACAACGGCCGTGCAGCAATTGGTGCGGAGCCTGCGCGAGGAGGGGCGCATCGGCGTACTGTTCACCGAACGCACGGCACTGGCCGTCTGCCTGGCGAATCGCCAGCGGGGTGTGCGCGCGGCCGCCGGATCGTGCCCGGAGGCGGTGCGCGATGCCCTGAACTCCCTGGCTGTCAATCTGCTGGTCATTGATCCGCGCGGCCGGAGCCTGGACGACCTGGCAGGGACGGTCAGCGAATTCCTTCGCGCCGCGCATGCACGGACGTCGGACGCCTTCTGAAAGGAAAGGGAGAGGGGGCAACCCCCTCGGTGCTGGTCATGCGCATCATGAAGGTCATCGGCACGGTCACGTTGAATCGCAGTCATCCTGCGATGGAAGGTGCCCGTCTGCGCTTGGCGGTACCCCTGTCGCTGGCCGATCTCGTGAACGGTACGGAACCGCAGGCGGACACGCTGGTCGTCTGGGATCAGCTGGGCGCTGGGCTGGACAGCCAGATCGCCGTGAGTGAAGGCCCTGAGGCGTCGCTCCCGTTCCGCCCGGACATCAAGCCCTTGGACGCGTACAACGCCGCCATTTTGGATGAGGTCCACCTGCGTTTTGACCCGGACAGTTTTGAACTTCCTGAACCCTGAACGGAGACGCGCCGGACCCGGCGAGTCCACAACCCTCTACTTCGCAAGCGAAATACTCATGATCAACGTCCATCGCGCCAAACAGGAAATCTGTGACATCGGCCGCCGCATCTACGCCCGCGGTTTCGCGGCCGCCAATGACGGCAACATCTCGGTCCGGATTTCGGACAACGAGGTGCTGTGCACGCCCACCTTGCACTGCAAGGGATTCCTCACCCCGGAGGACATCGCCACCGTCGACATGCAGGGCAATCAGATCGCGGGGCGCAAGAAACGTTCCAGCGAGGCCCTGCTGCACCTGGAGATCTACAAGCAGCGCGCCGATGTGAAGAGCGTCGTGCATTGCCATCCCCCACATGCCACGGCCTTCGCCATTGCGCGGGAAGCGATCCCGCAATGCGTGCTGCCCGAGGTGGAGGTGTTTCTGGGAGACGTGCCAATCACCAAATACGAGACGCCCGGCGGTCAGGAATTCGCCGATACGATCCTGCCCTTTGTCGCCAAGACGAACGTCATTATCCTGGCCAACCACGGCACGGTCAGCTTTGGCGAGTCGGTGGAGCGCGCGTACTGGTGGACGGAGATCCTGGACTCCTACTGCCGCATGCTGATGCTGGCCCGCAGCCTCGGTCCGATCCATTACGTGGACGGGCAGAAGGAGCGCGAACTGCTGGACCTGAAGCAGAAGTGGGGAATCGCCGATCCGCGCAACACCGAGGAGTACAAGAACTGCGACGTGTGTGCCAATGACATCTTCCGTCACAGCTGGCAGTCCGCCGCGGTCGATCGCCGCGCTTTCAACCCGCCGCCGGCCGTCCCGGCCGCCGCGGTGCCTTCGTCGATGGCCGGCAATGCGGCACCCGGCTCGGTCATGAGCGACGCGGACCGCGAGGCGCTGATTCAGGCCATCACCGACCGCGTCGTGGCCGCACTCAAAAGCGCGCAGTGACCGGCAGCAGCCCTCCGTGGACGATCCCTCTGACCGAAGATGGATCGCGAAAGCGCGAATGTGAATCGCACGCGATGAACCGTCTCTTTCGCGCTGTCGCGTTTTCGCGATTGAGACACTGAATCGACTTCGCGTCGAACAACCAAGGGCGTGGTACATTCTCCCGGGAAGACTGAGAGAAACGACCGCGTTCGGGGATCGGCCCCCCCTGTTTGCGTCAATGAATGTACCACGCCCGGTTGATTGGCCGAAAACGAATCGCGAAATCGCGAAAGGGCGAAAACGTGGATGTGAATGGCACGCGATGAACCGTCTCTTTCGCGCTGTCGCGTTTTCGCGATTGGTGGATTGAATCGGGGAGTCCGTGGTCCTGTGATCGCTCTCCATTTTTCTGTCCTACCGGGAAGCCGAGTAGACGAGACGCGATCCGAGACGGTATCTTGGCCGGAACTTCATCGGCCCACCTTGGCAAGGAGCGACCTATGCCCGGACTTCGTCTGGAACTGGCGTCCGTGGACTATTTGGTATTGGGGATCTACTTCGCCTTCGTGCTGGGGATTGGCTGGGCGCTGCGGCGCTACATGAAGACCAGCACGGATTTCTTTCTCTCGGGCCGGTCCATTCCTGCCTGGATCACCGGGCTGGCGTTCATCTCCGCCAACCTGGGTGCGCAGGAAGTCATCGGCATGGCGGCCTCGGGTGCGAAGTACGGCATCATGACGAGCCATTTCTATTGGGTGGGAGCGATTCCCGCGATGGTCTTTGTCGGCATCTTCATGATGCCTTTCTATTACGGCTCCAAGGCGCGTTCCGTGCCCGAGTACCTGAAGTTGCGGTTCGATGAGAAAACCCGCGCGTTCAATGCGGTCTCGTTCGCTGTCATGACCGTCTTTTCGTCGGGTATCTCGATGCATGCCCTGGCGCGCCTGTTGGAGCAGATCCTGGGATTCGACTACGACCTGTGCATTGCCGTCTCCGCTCTGATTGTGCTGGCGTACATCTTTCTCGGGGGCCTGACTTCCGCCATCTACAACGAAGTGCTGCAGTTCTTCATGATCGTCTTCGGCTTCGCCCCGCTCGTCTTCCTGGGACTCAAGAGCGTGGGAGGCTGGGACGCGCTGGTGCAGAAGCTGAACACCGTGGCGACCAGCGCCACGAACCCTGCGGGCCAGGCTTTTGCCGAGGGGGCCTGGACACAGTCCTGGGCTCACATGTCGTCCGCGCAAGCCAATCCGATGGGAGTCGAGTGGTTTGGCATGGTGATGGGGCTGGGGTTCGTGCTGTCATTCGGCTATTGGTGCACCGACTTCCTGGTGGTGCAGCGAGCTATGGCCGCCGATTCCATGTCGGCGGCTCGGCGCACGCCGCTGATCGCGGCCGTTCCCAAGATGCTGTTCCCGGCGCTGGTCATCCTGCCCGGGATGATTGCCATCGCCCTGCATCACGAGGTGGGAAATTTCCTGCCCCGGGATGAGAGCGGCGCGGTGGATTACAACATGACGATCCCCGTAATGCTGGCGAAGTTCTGCCCGTCCGGGATTCTGGGAGTCGGGATCACGGCCTTGATGGCCTCCTTCATGTCCGGCATGGCGGGCAACGTGACGGCTTTCAACACGGTGTGGACCTACGACTTGTACCAAAGCTACATCCGCCCGGGCCAACCTGACCGGCACTATCTGCGGATGGGCCACATCATCACGGTAGTCGGGATTCTGATCAGCGTGGCCTGCGCGTACGTGGCGCGATCGTTCAACAACATCATGGACATGTTGCAGTTGGTGTTCGGCTTCGTGAACGCGCCCCTGTTTGCCACTTTCCTGCTGGGGATGTTCTGGCGCCGCGCGACCGGACACGGAGCGTTCGTGGGACTGTTGGCGGGAACCATCGCCGCCGCACTCCACCATGGACTGACGCTCCCCGCCGGCGCGACGATGGGGGTCAAGGGGGGGTGGCTCGTGGGGCAACCGGTGCACGTGTACCTGGTGGACATGGCACAGAACTTCTGGATGGCCATCTGGGCCTGGACGACGTGTTTCGTCGTGACGATCGTGGTGTCGCTGATTACGCAGCGCAACAAAACCGACGACGAATTGCGCGGACTGGTCTATTCGCTGACCCCGCGCGTCAAAGAGACCGGCGTCGCGTGGTACCAGCAGCCGGCGCTGCTGGGATGCGCGGTGCTCCTGGGCGCGGCGATCTTGAATTGGATCTTCTGGTAAACGACCCTCGGAATCCAGGCTGTGCCTGTCGGGTACAAGGGAGAAGTCTATGCAACTCGACGTCCGCATTCCGATCGGAGTGATGTTCGGCATCATCGGCGTCATTCTGGTGATCTATGGCGTCTTCACCTGGACGGACCCGGAGCTGTACCAGCGCTCGTTGGGCTACAATGTCAATTTCTGGTGGGGTATTTTCCTGGCCGTGTTTGGCGGCGCCATGTTGGCGCTGTCCCGTCTGTCCCGCCAGACGTGACGTGTGGCGGGTGAGTACCAGCGAACACCGGAAAAGACGCCGACTGGGCTAGGAGCAAAGGGGGCGGAGAGCGATAATTGTGCACGGAGGGTTCGTCCCATGCGTGCGCGGGAGAAACCAGCTCTGGGTGAGTTGCGGCCGATCGGTGAGGGAGAGCCGATTGAGTTGACGAAAGATCGGCTGTTGATCGGGCGCCATCGATTTTGTGATGTTGTGCTCCATTCCCCGCAGGTCGCGCCGGTGCACTGCCAGCTCTATGTGCGCCACTTCTGGTGGTATGTGCGCGATCTCAGCGGGACGCAGGACACCAAGGTCAATGCGCTGCCGGTCGGCGAGTCGCGGCTCGTGCCGGGCGACATCCTGTGGATCGGGATTCGTCACAAGTACGAAGTCTGTTACGATCCCGAAGCCCTGTCCGCGATGACCAACGAATGATCGCCGCGCGACCTGGCGCTGCCGCGACCGGCAGGTTGTGAAAGCGTTCACGCGTCGGTGGGGGATTGGCGCATTTTTCGGCGCAGACGGTCTGCTACCAGGACCCGACGTTGGCCGGAAACATGGACCGATCCCCGTCTCTTCACCGGCCCATGAACGCTCATGCGTGTGGCGGGGCGACGCGTATTTCGGGGACTATCCGGACTGATGTTCGCCGGGCCAGGGGGCGGTTGCCGCCCGGCGGTGGCACACGACGAACGTGGTACACTTGGACAGGTCTTTCAGACGGTCGGCGCCGACATAGGCGCACGCGCTGCGCAGGCCCCCGGTGATTTCCTGGATGGTGGCTTTGATCGGCCCCCTGTAGGGCACCGTGAATTCGCGCCCCTCGGCGGCTCGGTAGTCCTTCAATCCGCCCGCGTACTTCTCCATCGCGGTGATGCTGGACATGCCGTAAAACTTCATTCCCACGCGGCGTCCCGCGCGCTCGATCCATTCCCCCTCGCACTCGTCGTGCCCGGCGAGCATGCCGCCGAGCATGACGAAATCGGCACCGGCGGCGAACGCTTTGACGACGTCCCCCGGGGTGCGGCAACCGCCATCCGCGCACACGTGCCCGCGCAAGCCGTGCGCGGCGTCCGCACATTCGATGATGGCCGACAATTGCGGATAGCCCACGGCCGTTTTACTGCGCGTCGTGCACGCACTGCCGGGTCCGATGCCGATCTTGACGATGTCCGCGGCGCCGGTGATCAGCAATTCCTGCACCATCTCCGGTGTGGCGACGTTGCCGGCCATGATCGTCAGTCCCGGGAAGGCTTCGCGCACGCGCTGCACCCATTGCACGAAGAACCGCGTGTAGCCATTGGCGGCGTCAATGCAGACAAACTGTAGCGGGGCACGGCTGTGCACCGTAAGCATCTTCTCCAATTCGTTCTCTTGAATGCCGATGGTGAAAAACGCGGACTGTCGCCCCTGGGGTGCTTGAAAGAACACCTCGAGGTCCGCAGCGGAATAGTACTTGTGCAAACAGGTCATCATCTCCGGGCCAAGGGCCCGCGCCATGGCAAATGTGCCGACCGTGTCCATGTTCGATGCGACAATCGGGATACCGCTCCAGGTCTGGCCGCTGTTCAAGAACTGGTAATCGCGCTGCAGGTTGACTGTGGATCGACTAGGGGCCTCGGATCGCTTGGGGCGGATCAGCACATCGTCGAAGTCCAGCTTCGGTTCATAGTCGATTCTCATGCCATCCCTCGCTTTTCCGGCCGATACGGTTCCGCTCGTTCTTGCACGCCATGCGAATTGTAGCCCGATCCTGGTTCGCTCGGTACGGCAGGCCGAACTGGGCAGCGCTTCCTGCGCGTCTTTCCCGGCCAACGATCACCGGCGGAGGAAAGTGCGCCAACACACTCGTCGGCTGAGAGAACCCGGTTCCGCAATTCCCTCCCCCCTCCCCAACCCTACCCACACAGTAGGAGGGAGCCGGAATAGAATTTGTGTCTTATGGACGGGCACCGGCTGGAACTCTGGCATCATTGGCTTGATGCGTGAAAAGGCGGGGATCGGCCCATGTTTTCGGATGATGTCTGGTACTGGCGGCAAATCGTCAACACCGAAAAACGCGTCAATCCCCCAACGACCCGTGAACGCGCACGTGAGAGAAAGCCCCGTACGCATTGCGGTGAAGGACAAATGGAGACCACGGTTGGCGCACTCGCCCGATCTGGATGGGGACCCCTTCTTCCTCGTCCTTCGTCTTGTCACCGCCGCCCTCATTCTTCTTGTCCGTTTCCGTGCCCGTGCCTTCCTTGTTCTTCGTCTCGTCGTTCTTGGTGTCAGACCCCGTCTTTCCCTGATCGCCAAGCTTCAGTTCGGTGTCGCCCGTGTTGCGATCACGCGAGGTTCCGCTGTTGAGCGCCAAGTCGTTCGACGTGCCGGACTTCAGCTCGGCAATCTGTTCCTTGGTCCGATAATGAAAAGTCCAGGAGGCCAGCATCAGTCCGCGGTCGTCTCCGCGGTAGGAGCTGATCCGTGCGCGGGCGGATCCGCCTTCCCCCACACCCACGACACTCTGCGGCAAGGCGCGCGGCGTACTGGTGGGCTGTTGGACGTTATCTAGGCCGACGGAATAGAAGATGGCGGTGATCATACCGATGTTGTCCTCGAACGATTGCCCGGCAGCCACGGACTCGCCGCGACCGACGACGCGAAACATCTTGACGGTCGGCTGGCCGGTTCTGCGTCCCCGTTCATCGCGTTTGATTTCGTGCCAGCCTTCGATCTCAATTTCGCGCCCCGCCGGTACGTGCCAGTGGTTCGACAATTCCAACTGATCCGGCTCGACCTGCAATTGGTTGATCGAGTTCAAGCCGTCCACGTACAGGGCTACATACACACCTTTGCTACTGTCGTTCTTGAGCACGACGCGGAACTCCTCGTCGGCGTTCAGCTCCACAACTCGGAACTCATCGGCCGCGATCGGCTTCCGGACCTGTCCCTCCACCTTGACGGAAACCGGGTACGGGAACGTCGCATCTTCGCTGGGATGGGTGAGGTCCGATTTCAGATTGGTCCATTGCACTCGTTCCCAAGCGCTGCCCATCCCGAACGGCTCCTTGCCCTCCAACTCAATCCCGCGGTTGTCCAGAACCCGTCCGTTCCAGCGGCGCAATTCCCAACTGTGGCCCTGGTAGGCGGCTTTGGTCAGCGTGAGGTCATCCGAGATCTTGGTCTTATTCTCGACGACCCCGTCCTTCGAATCCACGAGTTCCGTGCCACCGGTGAAAGTCACTACGTGCGTCGATTCGTCCTTCTTGTCCAATTCCTTGCCGTTGTCGGCGGAAGCTTCGGTCTTGTCATCATCGTCGGCGTGCGCCGTCTCTTCGAGCTTCTGGTCGTCGACGGGTTCTTCACGTGTCGTGTCGTCGGCGGCGCTGCCCGACGTTGGCTGGTCACTGTCAGTCCCGGCATCCCGCCCGCTTTCCGTCTGTTCCGTGCGCGCGGGATCTTGATCCTGCACGTTGTTATCGATGTCGAACCCGCGGCGCGTGCCCACGTTGCGCACCACAACCTTGGACAAATCCTCGTCGATCGTGCTGATCAAGAACCCGTCCGCACCGCCGACGTCCCGCGCAAGTTCCTGGATCTTGCGCGGGTCGCCCAGGTCGTCCAGCGAACGGGATTTCAGGGCCGACCGCATAATGCGTTCGGGGACTACCTGGAACTTCCCGCGGTACTGGCCGCTCTGCGAAGCCCGGATCAGCGCGTCGTAGATGGAGCTGGCCATGACCTTTCCGCGCGGCCCGAGCGGACTGACGGTGGCCTCTTCCTCTCCGCGACGATAGATGACGGTCGGTACGACGCCGACTTTCTTATGGCCGCTTTCTACGATGCCCCGGGCGATGTCATCCGGGGTTGCTGTGGGACACAGTGTCAACAAGGTCATCACAAACGCAGGCGTCATGACAAGGCTCCTCGGAAAAGGCGTGGTCGCCGGCGCAACTGTCGCCGCAAGAGTATGGGCTGCCGGTTCATCTCGCTAGAAGGTCGTGGCAATTCGGACTTCGACGACGACGCGCGTGCCCGGCGTCACTTGGGTCCCCGCGGCAGGTGACTGCGCGCGAATCTGCAGCTGGTAGATCGACGGCGCCCGAAAGGCCCGCAAGTCGCGCTGCACGTCAGGCGGCGTGAGCAGAGCGTAGCCGATCGCTAACCCGGCCCAACCGCCTTCGTCATATTGCCGTCCGCGATAGGACACGATCGGCGTCAAGCGGGCGCGTTTGGCATAGCCAATCGCCTGCTCGACAGTGAAATACACCTCTTGCGCGTTGTTGCCCACCAGCTGGGGCACGGTCACGTACTCGGGTTGCGGCTCCCGGAAGATCCACTGCGTAACTGACACTCCGACTTCGGTCCCTTTGGGGACGCGAGTTCCGGCACTTGTGAACTGCCCGTCGATCGTCTTCAGGCCGTGTTGGCTCCGGCGGTTGGTGATCCGCGTGGCCGAGGTGCGCGTGACAATGCGCACGCCGGCGTTCTCCGCTTTCTCCTCGGCTTCTTGATACGCGAGGCCGCGCAACGGCGGCACTGTGGCGGCGTCCTCCGTGTACCTCACGGCATTCAACGTGACGACAGTCGACGTACTTCGCGCCACGATTTCATTCGCCGGGGGCGATTGCCGCGTGACGCGTGTCTGGTTCCACCGCTCGGAGTCCGAAACTTCCTGCGTGGTGACTGCCGTGCGCACGCCGAGTCCGAGGCTTTGGAGCAACTCCCGTGCGTCCCCCAACGAACGGCCTTCAACATCCGGCAGTCTCACGCCGGGGTACAACACTACGGGTTCCGTGGCCTCCACGACCTCACCAGCGGGAGGACTCGTGTGGTGTACGTGGCTGCCCGGGGATTGGCCGGAAGCGGCTCTGCCCTGGAGGCCCACCCGATTCAGCTCCGACAACGCAGCGGGCCATGCTTCGCCATCCAGGGTGGGGACGATGCGTCCCACGTCGAGTTGAACCTTGCTGCCGGGCGTCACGAATTTCACTGAACCGGACGTCATCACGCGGCCGGATACCGATGCCGACACGACGACATCGTCGGGGAATGCCTTCTCCACCGCGAGTTCCGGTACCAAGTCGCGTTCGCGCAATTTCTCCTGCACCACATTGAGCGGTGCCCGATTGCTCATTTCGGGAACGGGAACCACCAGGTGGAATTCGACCTTCCCGGCAGTGCGATCGATGAGGGCCTCCGCGTCGGGCTGTTGATCCACCACCTTCGCAAGCCCAAAGTCGGTCGCGGGAGCAAGCACTTCGTAGGGCAGACGGCGCGCATCCAACAGGTCAATGGCTTCGGCCAGCGTCTTGGCTTTGGTCAGGTTCGTGCCGCACAGGTCCGGAACACGCGTACCGAGCCGGACGAACGTGACCGCCGTGCCTGGCTCGCGAAACACGGGCTTTCCATCGTCTTCCCAGGCCGGATCTTGTTCGATGACGACGTCGGTGCTCAGGACGTCGTCGTTATCCAAGACGGCGGCGCGAAAACCGGCTGCGGTCAGTTGCGACTGCGCCTCCTTGGCAGTCAGGCCTTCGACCTTGGGAATCCTGCGCTGGAACGTCAATGACACCGACGCGCCTCGTTCGACGTAATCCCCCTCCGCGGGCTTCTGTGTACCAACCAGGTCTTCGGGTCGTATCGTCGCATCCACATTCGTGCGTGCGACAAGCTCAAACTCCTTGAGCTTGCTTTCGGCGTCCTTCGCGGTCTGGTCCGTGACTTTGGGAACTCGCCGCAAGATCTTCAGTGCGACGCGTTCGGAAGGTCGCACCCAGGCCCCCTGTTCGGGCTGAGTCTGCGTGACCTTATCGGTGCTGATCAAGGCACCGTCGGTCTTGGGCTGCAATCCCACCGCGCGGATCTTCGGCACGACCTCCCGGGCAAGCTGGCCAGTTAAACCGTCGGGGACGCGAACGTGACTGGGATGACTCGTGACCGTGATGGAACTCTTGCCTTTGGGGATGGTAATGGTCGTCGCGCCGCCGGAAGCATTGCCGGCCGCAGTCCCGGCCGCATTCGAATTCGTACCCGCATTGCCGCCGGTTCCCGGCGAAGTACCGGGATTCAAACACAGCAGTCCATCCAGGACTGCCAGCCCCGCAATCCAGTCCGGTGCCACGCTCTGGGACGAAATCACCGCCACGGTGTTATTCAAGCCGCCGTCAGCCAACTGCACGGCGGTAGCCGGATTGAAGAGTCCCTTCTTCTGCAGCCAGACGATGAACCACACGGCAATGTCGTCCGCAATCAGGCCGTTGCGGTTCTCATCCAGATCGTGCAACTGTGGCCGGCTGGCGACTTGCGCGCGGCAGGCGGCGATGGCCACCTGGCGATCAGCCGGTGCGACCGTCACCGCCAGCCTGGCAGCCAGCGTATCGAAGACCTTTTCCACTGGCCATTCACCGGGCGGCTTCGCTGCAGTGACGGCTGCCACCAACTCCGCCTCGCCATCCTGCACGGCCGTCGAAATCGCGCCACCGAGATTGCCAGGCATCGTTCCCTGTCCCAGCATCGGCACGAGCGCCTTCAGGACGACCTGCAGGATGCCGGCCAACAGGTTCTGTTCGGGAGTGACCGTGGGATCCAAGTTGATGCCGGGGTCGGGGTCGATCGGGATCAGCGCATTCGATGGAGGAGGTTGGTCATTCGCGGGGCCAATCGGGGGAACATCGTCCGATCCCTCGGGCGGCGGAACAGCCGAATCGTCGGTCAAATCATCAGGCGGACGATTGCCTCCCAGCGATCCATCGTCCACGGGCGAACCGGCCCCGTCATCGAGCAGGTTGTCGCCCGCGGCAGCCAGGCCGCCGTCGATGGTGCCTCCGGCCTCGGGAACCGGCACGAAGCCTGTGGGGCCCACAGGATCGAGGGACGGATCGGCCGCCGATCGATTGCTCGCCTCAGTTGCGGAAAGCACATCGAGTGCATTGGGGTCCACTGGGCGCACTCCCAGCAGCACGATCTCGCCGAGCCGCGACGTGGTGCCCGCCGGCAAACCCTGTCGCAGTACCATCAAATGTGCGTCGTCAACGTTGGGCAACTCCTGCAGCGACACCATGTCGCAGGGAATCGGGATGAACCCCAGTTCCCGAGCCTGTTTCTGGGCCTCAGCGATTTCGAGCAGCTCGAGGTCTGGTACCGTCACATCCGCATCAACCGGAAGTGGCCGCGCTTCGGCAACGAATGTGGCTTTCTGGGAGAACCTCGTTCCCTGCTGCGTCACCTGCAGCGTCTGCGACCGCGAGCCATCGGGATTGATGACCGAAACGAACACGCGAACGTCGGCCGCGTCGCCTGGTCTGGCCGCGAAGCGGACCGTGATCTTGCTGGTCGCCGTCGCGCCGGAAACCGACTCGATCTTGGGGAGCCTCAGGCCTCGGCGAGCGACGGCAGCCTCCGCGGAACGCGGAGATCGGCTATCCTCTTCCGCGGACGTCGACTGAGTCGCATACACGAGCGAGAAATCGGGGAGCAAATGGGTGATCGACAGCGTGAGTGCGGGTCCGCTCTTCGCATCGCCGGCACTCATTCGTGCGCTCGTGATTTCCGGACCGGGAAGATCGACGCGCAGGACTTCGTCCGTTCCCAGAGAGACCCAGAGCGACCGAGTGCCCTCGGCCAGTGCCGCCATCAGCGCCGGTCGCGACCCCCTGATGCGCAGCGTTCCTGCGGTCAGCGCGAGATCGAGCCGTTCTCCAGACGACTGTGCATCGCGCCGATCCTGGTGGAGCAGGAGCTTGGCAGTCTCGCCTTGGACGCCGTCGGGCAACTGCAGGAGGAGTTCGACGCGCTCGCCGTCCGGTGCGCTCACCGTGGCCGTCACCGCGGGTGCGGTCTTGCGTACGGCGGATGGCGGACCAGCCGTAGCGACCGGCACGTCAGCCGAGGCGGTTTGTTCCTCAGCGGCGCTCGCGATCGCGAGACCGGCGATGATCAGCCAAGCCAATCCGGTCAACGCCAGCGTTCCACGAGCAGATGTGCGGTGCATCATCGGGCGGTCTCAAGCTATTTGGATTCGTGGGTACTGCCCGCGTCCGGGTTGTCGAAGACGTGTTCGAGCAGGCCGATCTTGTCCGCGAAGTACAGACGACGGCCGTTCTGTTCATCAACCAGGTCGAGCGTCTGCTTTTCATACTGTCCGAAGTAGAGGTGCGCGCTCCTGGCGGAGAATTGCAGTTGCGACGCCCGCAGCTTCATGCCCTGGTCGGTTGTGACAAAACCCGCAGCGCCGGGGGGGATCTCAAACGGTCCGACCGATCGCCACATGGTCTGACCGCCTTCGTGAGCCCGATAGCGCAGCTGTACGGTCAGCGATTCGCTTGTCTTGTTGGTCATCCGCACGAGGCGCTCGCTGAAGACACGCCCTCCCGCTTGCGGTTCGATGACGTGCGTGTAGGTGTGGATCTGTTCGTCGAAGTAACCTCTCACTTCACGTAAGGCGGGGTCTTGCTCGACCAGCCACAGGTCTCGCGATCGATGCATCATCCACTGCTCACCGCTTTCGCTTTCCGCCCACAACCGCACTCGGCTGGCTGTCAGCGGGCGGTCCTCGATATCGACGTCCGACGTCTCATCGCCTGGCGGCGACGGGTAACGCGAGTCAATCTGCAACAGTTCTGTCTTGCCGGGTCCGATCTGGAACCGGTAGGCATTGTCAGAACCGGGCGGCGCGGGCGACCATTCCCAGGCGAATTGCTTGTCGCGCACTGTGCGCCATTCGGTCTGCACCCACACGGCGATCGGCTCGTCGCACTTGTTATGCACCGCCAATTGACTTTCGACGAATTCCCTGGGCCCCTCGATGTCGACCTCAGGCAGGTGCCGTTCGATCAGCTGCTGGATCTCCCGACGCGCAATCCGCTCCGCGGGAAACTGGGAACCGTGGGACATGCTGGCTACCCGGATTTGCGCCCGGGGCCGCTGCGATTTGCCATCGCCCAGCAGTCCCTGGAATCGGACGGTCCCCGTCTTCACGTCCGCGCCGGATGTCAACGTCACGTCCTTGCCGGGTACTAGTTGGTCCGTGAACCCGGCCACCGGCACCAGGAGAGCCAGACAGGCGTCTTCATTTCCGGACGGGGCGCACTGCGCACTGCGGAACTGCACACTTAGTTCAGACCGGTCGCGATAGCGCCGTCCGGAAGGCGAATCGTTTGCCTCGTAGCGGTTGAAGTGGAGGCCCGGAGTTCCTCGCCGTTCGATCGCGGCGCACAATTCATCGGTCAATTGGAGGGTCTTGGCCAGGCGGACCTGGGCCTCGATTTCGGCGCGCGACGGTCCGCTGCTTCCTCCCCCGCCGCTTCCTCCGCCACCGCCGAGCAAACCGCCCAAACCGCCACCGCCGCCGAGCACGCCGCCCAAGACACCGCCGCCTCCGGGGAAGACCGCATCCAACCCCCAGGCCTCTGGCGCGGAGATGGCCTTGTCCACGAGCGCCTGCACGCCTTCGCCCGGGTTTTCCCGGAGTTGCGTCGCGAGTTTTCCGAGATTGGCTCGCTCGTCGGCCAACTTCTTGCCGGCCTCCTTGCCTTCGTCCGCGAGCCTTCCCAGAGTCTCATCGACCTGCTTGTTGCCGGTGCTGAGCCGGGCAACGCCGTACTTCTCCGCGCATTCCGCGACGTCTTTGCGTAAGTCCTGTTCCGCTTTGGCTGCCGCATCTCGCGCATCGCCTTCAAGCTGGGCGAGTTCTTCGGCCGCCATTTTATACATGTCCAAGCATTGTTCGCGGAGCGATTGGAGCAGCTTTTCGTAGTTGAATTCCGCGAGGGAATTCAATTCCACCGAGGCACTGGCTCGCCACGCCCGCGCCACGATCTCTACGGGGCAAGGCTTGCGCGCACTGTCCGCATTGATCTCCAACGCGACGTCGACCAGGTTGAAGTAGCCGAGGTCCACGCCCTTGATCTCCCCATTGGCGCGCGCCCACACGCGTTGAAATCCCGGTTCGAATCCGGCGTTCAGGGGCGCTTCGAGTTTCAACCCCGGCAGGTCAATACCCTGGCGTGCGGTGATGCTGCCGTGACCGCTGGTGTCGATGTGCAGGTCCATTTCGTCGATCGTCTGACCGAAGAGTTTGGCCTTCGAAGTGGAGCGAAAGCCTTCGGTCGTGAGCAGGAAGTGGCCTTCCTGGCTATAGAACTGCCCGATGGGCAGGCTGCTCTTTCCCGGAATGTTGAACTCCCCTTCCACTTTGCCCGCTTTGAAATTGAACTCACCCCAGACGTTGCCGACTTCCAGAACTCCCGCACCGACGCGCATCGTGCCGTCGATCTTGATGAAGTTGACGGGGATGGGGATGGTGAGTCCCGCGTCAAGGTGAAAGGCCCGTGCGCTTCCGGGCGCGGCGGTGCTGATCTTCGTGCGGGCGGTCACTTGCTCCTTATTGGGGACGGGCAGGAACTCGATGTCGTAACCGTGCATCGCCGCTCCGGTTGTGCCGATCGGGACGGGCGGGTTCGCAGCGACACTGGCTTTGATGCCGGGCGGCAGCCAGACCACGGTCAGGTCTGCCGGGTACACGACACCCTTGCCCGAAATCGACGGGAGACCGTCAGACAATCTGATGGCCGCTTTGAACTTGATGCCGCCTCGGCGGCCATTCTCGTCCGCTTTGTCAAACAGGGGTGGTTCGATCTCGCTGAGCGTAAACCCCAACCCGAGGTCGACGGACATGCCGCCCAGCTTCGACAATTCTCCTAGCGGCAGGAGGCTCTTCCAGTCCGGTTGCACCTGCAAGTGGTCGATGTTCGGCTTAGGAAGCGGCTTGCCGGGATCGTACTCGAAGTACAACCCTTTGGCCTCGACCTTGGCATTGCCGAACGCGGCGTACTCCAGCACGGCGGTGAGTCCGCCTTGGGGATCGAAGACGGATGTGTTGGCGTCCGGCGGTTTGATGGTGAACTTCAATCCCTGCAGGATCTCGTGTTCCTGAGGCTGGCTGATCCAGGCCGCGAACTGGCCTTTGAGGAACTGCCGGGCGTATTGAGCGGGATTGCGGAGTTGCTCGATCAGACGAAAGGTCTTCGTGTCAAACAACTTGGCGAGTTCCGCCGCAGCATATACCATCGCATTGCGTTTGGCTTCCTCACGGAACTCCTCCTCCGTAAGGTCAAAAAATCGCTCCGCATCGTAATGCGCATTCTGCCAGCGCTGATCACGCTGCTTCAGGACACTGGAGACAGTGACTTGATATTGCAGAAGGCGATCAAGTTCAGGCCTATTCTCCACCACGGCCTTAAGCGAATCAGCCACTTCAAAAACCAGTGAAATCGCCTCGGATGGTGTCGCAGTCCCGCCATTCAGTTCGTCGGCCGGCGCTGAATTCGCGTGGGAGTTGGCTTTGAGGTGTTCAAATCGACTCTTCCAGTCGCCCACTTTGTCCGCAATCGCGACAACACTCTCGATGGCGTCCGTGTTCAATTCCCTCAGCAACCGCTGTTCATCCTCGCTGAGGTCCGCCGAAAACACGGTCCCCGATTGCGCCGATGCAACGACGAAACACGCCACACATTGGATCACAAAGCTCCGTCTTGCGCTCATCGCCTTGCATACACACATGGCTTGCAGTTCCACCTACTCTGGCGCCAGCGGGGCTTGTTCATTCTCCATTATCACCTTGCACCGTGTACTCGGTGAAATGCAAGTACTTATCGAGTGCTGCCCGAAACGCATTCGAAGGTTGCCCTAGGCCCGTTTTCGTGACAACTGAATACGGCAGACGGTCTGGAGGCAAGTGATATTCCCACCGCAATCCCTCCAAGAACTGTCCCGCCTGACTTCCTGCCTCGCACCACGACCACACTTCAAACTCGACGACAAGTTCGCCGGAGCTGACATTGGACAATCGCTTGCAGCCATTTACGGCGAAATCGTAATATAAACTGGGCGCATCACGCATTTGGGCGCTGGTGTATCTAGCTCTCGGAGGGTCGCTTGATTCTGGCAGGTCTTTTCGCACCCAATACCAATCAGGGCCCAAACGGTTGTAGCTCGGACTGCGCATCTCCACCTCGACCATTTCCACCGATTCAATGAAGACGGAGGGTGGCTCCAACAACTTCGCAACTCGATTGGCCAGTACGGTGTCAACAAAGAAACCATCGTTGGTCTCCATTTTCGATGCGAGTTTGCCTCGGCGCAGCTGGTACTCCCAATGTTTGCGTGCCTTCTCGTCTGCCTTCACTTCTGGACTGTCGAGCTGAGCCTTAGCCTCCACGATCAATAACTCTGACGAACGAATAGGTTTCCCTTGAATCATTGGTGAGCCGTTAAAGAGCTTTCGTCCCACCTGAACAAACCCGATTCGGTCGGCATTAGTCACTTTCGAGCATTTATCGGGAAAGAAGGTAATCCAGATCTCTTCGCCGCTCGTACGGTACGAGGTTGACCCGATCCCCGACGGGAAGCTGCCCTCTTGTTGAAACTTCAATGCCGTCAGATCCTCATCGCTTCCGCGCAGCAAGGTCGCGGTCGCGTGATCATTTACCAGTGTCGATCGGTTGTACAACGGGTAATCGGAGACCTTGATTGCACCCAACAGATACGTGGACTGGAGCCATTGAACGCCACCACGTCGTGGGTCCGGATCGGAATAGGAAAAGACGCCGTCCAATTCCGCAGGTTTTCCGCCGTCGTCAATCATCTGCTGCCGGTGCTTGCGAGGCGGCAATGTGTTGTATTCAAGCTGAGTTCGGTACGGGTATATGAAGAAGGAATACGATTTCGTTCCACCTGGGAAGCTTTCTTCACCGACGTAGACGCTAAGATGACTGCGATCCTGGCCCTTGTGCCGCCATTGAAAGCGAACCACATCGCCCGGCGTGGCAGTCCCAGCTAATGACACCAAGCGGTTTGGCACGACATCGATGTTAGAAGCAACCACGTAGAGATTCGCGTTGGTTGTGGTGGTCGTTCCGCGAAATCCTTTGAACCACTCGTCGTTGTGACCGGCCCCGGAGCTGTTCGCGGCTAACTTCGAGGCTTTCTCACGAGTGAACCGCTTTCGTTGGTTCGGGTCCAGGAAGTTCGCTCGCGCACTACTCAAGACCGTCTCGCGCGTAATCGGATCGAGTGGATTCTGACCGAGACTATTTGACAACTCGGAGCCTAGTGCGATGAGAAACGCGATCAGCGCGGCCAGGTGCCGGAATTCCCGCAACCGTCTGCCGGTTCGGATCGCCTCTCGCGTTCGAGGTCCGCCCCTTCGGTCTTCATGCGCCAATGATCGCGTCGACGGCGATCGCAGATTACTTTCAACCACGGCAGTTCTCAATCCCCAATCATGTTCGGTCCGGATGACGAACGGTTGCTTGCTATTGGGAAACGGGTCCGAATGACGACGTGTGTTCCTTCGTACACGCGGGAGTCGGCGGGCGGATAATGGGCAGTGACGAGAGCCTTTGCGTCTGGCGATTTGCTGCCGCCCGACGGTGAAGTCACAACGCCCAACCCGACCTCACGCAGTTTCTCTTCCGCAGCCTGTGCCGATTGCCCACGCACGTCCGGCACTGGGACAACCTTTCGGCCCTCCTCCGCCGAACGCAGACACCAACACACAACCACAACCTTATCGGGCGCACGCAAGAGCGCTTGCGGACTTTGCATGCCTACCACGCCGGAACGGATGTCGTCACGCCAATTCTGCGGCGCGATGTAATAGACCCCTTGAGCGAATTCGAACCCGGCCAAGCGCAACATTTGTCGCGCGACTTCGGGTCGCTGCCCGACGACGTTAGGCACGGTCTTGGCCGCGGCCGCGACGGACGCGGCGCCGCTGGCCTCCGCGCCGAAGCTCGCCGGAAAAGCGTGGCACACAACCAGCAGCGCCGCAGCCCCGCAAACAAGTCGGCATGTAACGGTCATGAAATGAATGCTCCCAACGACCGGCAGGAATAGCAGCGAGATCCGCCTGGCTCGGAATGGATAAGAGCCACCCGGTCAAACGTCCTCCCCAGAACTACATGCGACGTAGCTCCGCGGAATGTGCCAGGATTTTCCAAGAAACAGTCTGCGTGCGCTACCCGCGTGTGCAATCGTAGCGCAACACGTTTGATGGCTCTATCATGTGCGATATTTTCACCCCGCGGCACGACAGAACGCTGACACTCCCTTTGAGACTGCGGGGCTAGTACTTGACGAGCGGCAGGAAGCCCAAGTAGCTGGTGGTGTGCCGCGGCGTCTGCAGCCCTTGGGTGCGTTTCGGCACCTCACGCACCAGGTAATGCACGAGTTCCGCCAGATCGATGGTCCGATCAACCTCGGGTTCCAGGTCCGTGAACCGGGACAGACCGTCAGCGCGGCCGAGCATCGCTTCCAGCGCACAGTAGGTGAAGACGCCGTGCTTGAGATCGGGATCTTCCCACGAGTACTGGCCTTCGCTGGTCGCGGATACCACGAGCGCTTCGGCGCGGCGCAGCGGCCGCATGGCCGTCTTCCAGTGGAACTCCGCGTCGCTTTCCGACAGCACGATGTTGCCGGCATAGCACGTGTCCAGCAGAAAGAGCTTCCGGCACGGCAGGTCGGCTAATCGCCGCAGCGTTTGCCACGATATGCCCACCTCGGTCGCCGCACCGGCCAGGTCAGAGATGCCCTCGGCGGGAGGCACGAAGTAGTACTCGTCATCGTTAGCGATGCCGTGTCCCGCGATAAACACCAGCAGGAGATCTTCGGCATGATCGGCTGAAATGCGGGAACGGAATTCCGTGACGGCCGCGTCCACGCTCGTCCGCGTGATCTGGGAGTTCGTAAGCACCTTGACCGTGGTCAGCTCGTACAATTCGCCGCTGTGCTTCCGCAGTACGTCGATCAGTTCCGTCGCGTCGCGCACGGGGAAGTTCAAGCGGAAAGTGCCGGGATAGTCGTCCGCTGCCAGCAGCAGCAGGTGGAGTCGGTGCTTGCGAGACACAGGCTCAGCGCGCGCGAACACGTCGGCGTACGCGTACCGGGCACTGCCGCCGGCTCCCTTCCGTTCCGCGGTCACGAGCACCCGGTTCTGCCGATTGGGCGGTGCCATCTGCCACCGGTACAGGAGACTGTCGCGTTGCACGTCGCGCTGCGCGGTACCACTGGAAATGCCGTTGACGTAACAGCGCACTTCGTAGTCCTCGCTGTTCTGGCCCGCCGGCACTTGTATCCGAGCCGTGGTCTTCAGGGGACTGCCTTTGGCCAGCAGCGCGTTGGGCGCGGGATCGACGATTTCGATATGCGGAACCTGCTCCGCGAGCGAGACCACCAGCTGCGATGTAGTCGCGTGCGCAGGCGGACGAGCGCTGGTCGCCGACAGCGCATCCTGCAAGCTCCCCTGTTCCAACAGTCGACGGATGACTTCCGGTCGCTCGAGGTCCTCGCGGAACTGATCGGCCCGGTAGAACTGCGGTTCGACCAGCCGACCGCGATTGATGAGCCAGCCGAACAACTCGTCGCCATTGACAGACGCGTCGTAGTAGCCGGCCGGCGTCCAGGCGGCCCACTCGCCATCTCCGTGAGCAAACAAGGTCAGCAACGGCTCCCACCCCGGCACGACCAACACGCGGCGGACGGACGCTTCCCCCGGCGTCTGCAGCGAAAACAGGTAGTTCTGCCACAAGGGAGCGGAACTCAAGGCATGCAGCATCTCGCCGGGTTGACTGGTGGCGACAACTTGCCCGTCCCGGTAATAGCGGAGCGCGACCAGGGTCTCTCCGACGCGCAGTTCGCGACTTGCTGCAATGCCGGCCGGTTCGAGCGCGACAACTTCCACGCGACCCTCTCGCTCTTGGAAGTCAGCGCCCCAGGCGGCACGGCGTGGAAACTCCGCGGCCTGTGGCTGGATCCCCGCCAGGCTCCAGATCTTGATCGTTTGGTCCGCGGATGCGGACGCCAGGTACTTGCCGTCGCGCGAGACCGTCAGCGACGTGACGTCACCTTGATGGTCGCGAAAATACCTCAGGAGCCTGCATTCGCGGTTCCGCGGCAAGGCATACACAAACACTCCGTGTTCGTTGCCAGTACCGATCGCCACGCCATAGGTGCGTCCCTGTTCGTCGAACAACCAGCAGAAGCAGCGGGGAACTCCCTGGCCAGCCGGGTCCAAGTCAACTTGCCCCACGACCGTATCCGCGCGCCGCAGCAGCACCCGGTGCGACTGCGGGCCATCCAGCGCGAGCGACCAGTCCCCCGCATTGCTTGTCGGTGTCAGCCATTCATCGCCCTGCGGAGTGATGGCAGCCATTCTCCCGGTATGTGGCTCAAACGAACGGCTGATCGTGCCCGTGCTGCCGGAAAAGCCGTCGGTATCTGGCGGTGATTGCGTGCCCATACCCAGCCGGTAGGAACCGTTCGCGGAAAACGCAATCATGTCATAGCCGCTACTACTCGAGCGCAAACGAAGGCCCTTCCCTTGGCTGAAGGGTCGAGGACGGCGGGAACCGTCCGCGTTGCGCAACGGAAACAGCATCAGGCCGGTTGGTTCGGTCGCGGCCGCCACGGCGAACTGCCCATCACCGCTGGCAGACACCAACAAGTGCGGGGCCCTTCCCGGGACATCCCGACTGTCCAGCAGTGTTTCCGCGTCGGCGTCCCAATACTCGATGCGCGCCGGCTGACCAGCGCGCGGTTGCCGCGCCAGAACCAACTCCCCGTCGCGTCCCCACGCCAGCGCGCGGACTGCAGCGGAGGCTTTCGCGGGCAGCTTGCGCGCCGCCATAGCAGTTCGCGAACCGCGATACAGCTCGCCGCGGCCGTCTGCCAGCGCGAATCGCGTCAGGCTCCGGTCGACGCACAGCGCGCTGATGGGTTCCGCGTATGGCGGAGACAACACGCGGGGTGAGCTGTTGATCGACGACAGATCGCGGATGACAAGCTGCGCCGCGGTACTGCGGGCCTGGGAGCGCCGCGGCATGACGAGTTCATTGTCGGAAAAGAACACGGCTGGACGCGCGGCAGCCTGGACTCCGTCAGGCGTCGTAATCTGCCGCGGTTTCCATGCCGGCGATTCCCAGAGATAGCTCTCGCCATCCATACCCACGGAGACAAGCCTGTTTCCATTCGGCGAGAACGCCAAGTGCACAACGACTCCTCGGTGCGCCACGAGCACCCTCTCGAATCGCCCTGCCGCTGTGTCGTGAAGTACGATGTCGCCACTGGCGTCTCGTGCGCTATATCCGGCCCAAGCGAGCCGGTCCTGGCGGGGAGCAACGGCCAACGCGTAAACGGAGCCTCGGTGGCCGCGCGCGATTTCCCAATGCAGCGTCTGGATGAGCGTCGCGGCCGGCGAGGTCCCGCCGTCCCTGGTCCCCACGCTCCAGCGCTGCGCCACTTTGCCGGTACCGGCTGCGAAGAAGGAGGTGGAATCCGGGGCGAACGCGAGAGCTTGGGTCACTCCCACGGGTTCCCCCGTATTCAGCAGCAGTCGGGGTCGGTCATCCTGGCCTGAGACTCCGGTTGTGCCGGCAGCCACTCCGACAAGAACCCACATCCAGAACGAGCTGGCCCCGTGTGTGTCAGTGGCTGATCGAGACGAATTCACTGGGACAACTCCTGGAGACCGAGTCCGAGAACCATGTCCGCCGCATTCGTGACACGCCGAAAAGCGCCTGTTGCAGTCAATCGAAAAGCAACATACCTGTCAAGCCGGAACCGCTCCCCCGCTTTGACTCACCGGAAATCCCGTCATTGATTTCCCAACCGGCAGATCTTGCCAAACACGATTACCCGTGTCTGGCTGGCTCAAGTGGTAGATCCGGCAACCCGATGAAAATCGGCAGTGGGCCACCTGATCGGCACAATCGAACCATGTGAGGAGCCCACCCCCGAACAAGGAGGTAGCAATATGCGGATGTCGTTGCGGATGCTAACGGGCGCTCTGTTCAGCGCGGGACTGCTCGTGACCGAGGTCGGGGAAAGCGTAGTTTTCGCAGCGGATACCCTGTCCTCGCGGCCGGCCAGTGTTTCCTCCGCGTCATACTATCGAGTGGGGAAGCCGCCGGGATCCGCCAACGCGTCGGAAGGATGGAGTGAGTCCGACGGGGGAGACTACTCGGGTGGCGGAGGGGACAGCGCGCCGAGCTACGTCAACGACCTTGCGCAAAGCCCGCTGGCGATGGCACCCAACATGATTGGCGATTTCTATGGCGGATATCTCACGTGGCAGGAGGCCGCATACATCCCGCAGGAGGGAACCGTCGCTGTCGGAGGTGGTGATCGACGGTTCAAGATCAACGAGAACAACAGTCCCTTCCCGCGCGACCGCGTGTTCTTCAACTACCATCACTTCCAGAACGCGCTCCGCTGCCCGAACAACACCGACCGGTCACTGGACCGTTTTGTGTTTGGTCTGGAAAAGACCTGCCTGCAGGATGCGCTGTCGCTCGAATTGCGTGTGCCGTTTGCCGTGGGTTTGGATTCCGATCAGTACGCGGACGCGGCGATTGAAGGCACGGAGTTCGGCAACATGGCGCTGGCTGCCAAAGGCCTGCTCTACGTTGACGACTGCCAGGCCTTTTCGGCTGGTGTGGCCGTGACATTGCCGACGGCCGACGACTCACAGATCGCCTATTTCGACTTCGGGACAAGCTCGTATCAACCGTTCTTCCGCGTGGAAAATGAATCGGTCTTTCTGCAACCGTTTGTCGGCTATTTCGTCACCTTGAGCGAGTGTGCGTTCTTTCAGGCGTTTGGGCAGGTGGACTTCGACACAAACGGCTCCACCGTAACCGATCGTGACGGACTCACCGGTCGCCTGCAGGACCAGACGTTGGCCTACCTCGACGGTTCGTTCGGTTACTGGCTGTGCCGGCGTCCGGAAGCCCATCTCGTGCGAGGCATTGCCGGCCTGGTGGAACTGCACTACTCCTCGACCTTGAATGACGCCGACGTCGTGTCGGGCGTCACGAACCGGGACAACCGCCTGGACGTGCTCAACCTGACGTCCGGCCTGCATTTCCAGTTGGGCACCGCCGGCACCTTGCGCGTCGGCGCGGTGGCCCCCCTGAACGACGACGCGGGAGACCGGATGTTCGACACCGAGATCTTTGCCCAGTTCAACCGCTACTTCTGAAGCGTAGCAACACACAAGCCCAACTTCGAGAGCAGGGGATCGCCACCCTGCTCTCTTGATTTTCTTGGCACGTTCGACAGACAATTGTCGCCTGTATTGGTAGGTGGGTCCGTGCCGAGTCGGGAACGGCCGGGCAGGCCGGCCCCGCTTCGTACGCAGGCGGCGATCACCGGACGGACTCCCTCGCTCGCGACCGGATGATAGCATGTCCGTGCCGAAGGCGGCGCATGATCGCTTCAACCATTCCGAAGGGAGGGTAGTGTGACAAACTCCGCGTTGAACCGAAGCGGTTGCCTGCTCTTGGCAATTTGGTTGTCACCTTTGTTAATGGCAGAACCGGTCCGCGAGCCGTTTGTGCCCAACCACGTGGCGGTGGAAGACGTTATCTTGTCGTCCCCCAACGGGAACGCGCGCGGGCGTCTCGCCCGCGGCACTCTCGTCGCCGCCCGCGAAATGGACGATGTGCTGGACGTGAAGACCGAGAAGGGTGGTTTCGGACTAGCCCACCGCCGGTCATTCAGTCGCCTGGGAAGCAGCATTCAGATCACGGAGGAGACCCGCACCGCGGCTGAATCCAGCAACCAATTTGCCTTCGATCTGCACCGGCAGTTGCGGACGCGGGAGGGCAACCTGTTCTATTCGCCGGCAAGCGTCTGGACGGCGCTGGCCATGACCTGCGCGGGCGCCCGTGGAACAACCCGGCGCGAGATGGCCACCGTCCTGCACTTGGATGCCCCGCGCGACGTGGAACCCGGGATCTCCTCGCTGCTGGATGTGCTGAACAGCACCGGGGACCGGAACGGTTACTCGCTGGCGACGGCCAACCGGCTGTGGGGCGCTGCTGATTACGCGTTCGAAACCGACTTCCTCCACCGAACGCGTGCCACGTATCGGGCCGAACTGAAGACACTGGACTTCACGCAACCCGAGCCGGCGCGTCGAACCATCAATCGCTGGACGGCGGATCAGACTCGTGGCAAGATCGTGGACCTGATCCCGCCCGGCATCCTCGAACCGGATACGCGACTCGTGCTGACTAATGCCATCTATTTCGCCGGAGGCTGGTCGTTCGAGTTCCCCAAGAGCGCCACGAAGTTGGCGCCGTTCTTCCTGTCGCGGAGTCAGCGGATCGAAGTACCGACCATGGAGCAACGGCGGGAGTTGCCGTACGCGGAAGACGAGGAAGCACAAGTGCTGGCACTCCCCTATCGGGACCACGAACTGTCGCTGATCGTCATTCTGCCCCGCTCGCGGGGAGGGCTCGGCCATCTGGAAGCGCAGTTGACCCACCAGCGGTTCCAGGACTGGGTGCGCGGGTTGCGCACTGAGCACCTGGTCGAAGTGTATCTGCCGAAGTTCACACTGCGGTCGGACTTTCTGTTGTCAGAGGTACTAGGGGCGGCGGGACTGAAGTCGGCATTCAGCGCCGATGCTGACTTCTCGGGCATTTCCCGCCAGGAAGCACTGATGATTTCCGAGGTCGTGCACCAGGCGTTCGTCGACGTTGATGAGGCGGGTACCGAAGCGGCCGCGGCGACAGCCGTCGTCATGGCTCCCACCGCGGCGATCGCCGAACCCGGCCCTCCGCCGAAGCCAGTCATCTTCCGCGCTGATCACCCGTTTCTGTTAGCCATTCGGGACGACCGCAGCGGTGCTGTTCTGTTCCTGGCGCGGGTGCAGCGACCGGTGGAATAGACGCGGCGGAAACATGTGCAGGACGCTTGGCTGACGGCCCCGATCAGCCGGTCGGCAACGGGGGTGTCGCGATTCCCGTTACGGATTGTTGACGTGCCGTTTCCAGCGCCTATATTCATTGTTGATATACAGGTCCACAAATGCCGAATGCCACCACACAACATGCGCTGCGGGCTCTCGTGCGGCTGGCGCGCGCTCGCGAAGGAGCCATCACGCTCGGGCGCGACCTGGCCGAACAGGCGGGCATCCCCGCGAATTATCTGGCGAAGATCCTGCTGACCCTGGGCAAGGCCGGCTTGGTGGAAGCGACTCGCGGCCAGGGAGGCGGTTACCGCTTGGCACGCGGGGCCGCTGAGATCCGACTGATCGAAGTCTTGGACCTATTCGAAGGAGCCGCGCGGCAAACGGCTTGCTTCCTCGGCGAAAACCGTGCGTGCAACGACCGGGATGGCTGCTCCGCGCACGCCGCCTGGAAACACGTGCAGATGGAATATCTCGAATTCCTGCGGACTCAAACGATCGCCGACATCGGCGGGACGGGACCGCGTCCGCGGTCCCGCCAGCGATCCCTGACCAAGAGTGCCGCGCGTTCGCGGAACCGCTCGTAAGCACCCGTCTTCCAACAACTCGGTTGTGGACCGCGTAATGTCCTTCAGACGGTTCCTGGTCAAGTCGATGTTTGGTGAGGAGTCGACCAGCGCGGTAGTGGGATGTGAGCACACGAACGTGGCAGAGGCCTGGTCATGATCGGGACGACGTTGTTGCACTACCGCATTGACAGCAAGGTCGGCGAAGGTGGCATGGGCGTCGTCTACAAAGCCACCGATATTCGCCTGGGCCGATCCGTGGCGATCAAGGTGCTGCCGACGCGGTTCGCCACCGATGCCATCCGCCTGCGCCGGTTCGCGCAGGAGTCGCGCACAGCCAGCTCGTTAAACCACCCGAACATTGTCACGATTTATGATATTGCGAGCCTGGAAGATCTTGAGTGCATCGTGATGGAATACGTCACGGGATGCACGCTGGCGGACGCCATTCCGCCGACGGGCCTGCCGGTGGAGACCGCGCTGGATTACGGCGCCCAGATTGCGTCGGCCCTGGCGGCTGCCCATGCCGCGAGCATTCTGCACCGGGACCTAAAGCCGGCCAATGTCATGGTGTCCGAAAGCGGACTGGTCAAAGTGCTGGATTTCGGTCTGGCGAAACGAATCAGCAGCCCTGCGGGTGACGATTCCGCTCCCATTGCCCACAACATCCAGGGCGGTCACCTCCAGACCACACAAAGCGCGGCGGGCCTGATTGTGGGAACGGCGGCCTATATGTCGCCGGAACAGGCCCAAGGACAGACGGTGGACGCGCGGTCCGACATCTTCTCGTTCGGCACAGTGCTGTACGAGATGCTCACGGGACGCCGCGCATTCACCGGGGAATCGCTGGCTGCCACCCTGTCTGCCGTCCTGCGGGACGAACCACCGTCGGTGCGGGAAATCAACCCGCGCGTTTCGGCAGACATTGACAATCTTGTGCAGCACTGCCTGCACAAGGACCCGGCGGATCGCGCGCCGACCATGCAGTCGGTCGCGAGTTCGTTGCGCGGTCGATCCGTGGCGGAGTCGACGAAGTCCGGTGCTTCGGTCGCCGTGTTGCCGTTCGTGAACATGAGTCCCGATCGAGAGAACGAGTTCCTCAGCGACGGAATCTCGGAGGACCTGATTACGGCACTTTCCCGACTGAGAGACTTGCGCGTGCCGGCGCGCACGTCATCGTTTGTCTTCAAGGGTAAGAACGACGACATCCGGCGAATTGGCCAGGTATTGGGCGTCGATACGGTATTGACGGGCAGCGTGCAGAAATCCGGCAATCGACTGCGCATTGCCGCGCAGTTGGTCAAAGTCTGCGATGGATTTCACCTCTGGTCCGAACGGTATGACCGTGAGATGAAGGACGTCTTCGACATTCAGGACGACATCACACGCGCAATTGTCAATGCTCTGCAAGTGCAACTCGGGGCGAGTCCCGAAGTGCCGCTGGTGAAACAGCCGACACGGAATCCCGATGCCTATCAACTGTTTGTCAAGGGGCGGGAGTTCTTCCAGCAGCGCGGTGTAGGTCTGAAGAAGGCGCTGCACTATTTTGAGCTGGCGCTGCTGGAGGATCCTCGCTACGCGCTGGCGCACGTGGGCGTGGCCGATACCCACAACCTGCTGGGTTTCTACGACGAGATGCCGTGCCGCGAGGCGTTCGCGAGAGCCCACGCTTCGGTCGCACGGGCGCAGGAGTTGGACGACCAATTGGCCGAAGTCCACGTCTGCTTGGGGTGGCTCACGGTGATGCGCGACTGGAATCTGCTGGGAGCCCAACGCCATTACTTGCGGGCCCTGGAGCTGAATCCGAAATGCGCCTCCGCCCGGATCTGGTATGCCCCCTGCTTGTTGCGACTGAACCAGATCGACGAATGCATGGTGCAAACCCGGTTGGCGGTCGAGCAGGAACCCATGTCTCCCCTCTATCAGTTGCATCTGGCCTGGAGGCATGTGGACCTGGGACAATGTCAAGCTGCCGTTTCCGTGCTGAGATCGTGCCTGGAGGCGGCACCGCACTTCGCCGTCGCGTGGTGGCTGTTGGGCCAGGCACATCTCCGTCTGGGTCAGGTGTGCGAGGCAGTCACGGAACTGGAGCGCGGCGTTGAGCTTTCGCACCGTTGGCCCAAACTCATTCCCATGTATGTGCGAGCGTTGGTAATGGCGGGAGACCAGAAACGAGCCGAGGGGCTACTGCGCGAATTGCAGGAGCGCAACGAACCAGCGCCGACGCGCAGTTTCTACCTGGCCGAAACATACGCGGCATTGGGCGACAGACTGCAGGCTCTGGCTTGCTTGAATCAGGCCTTAGCCGAGCGGGAAATGCTGTTGCCGTGGTTGCGCTACCATTGGCTGCTCCTCGACCTGCACGGAGAGGCACAGTTCGAGGAACTGGCCCAGCGCGTCGACGACGAAATCAGCGCCATCCACCGGTGGGAGAAGGAAAACCACCGTCGAGCAGATATACTGTCGCCTGGCCCGTCGGGGAGATCCGTTCCGTTGCCGTAGCCACTCCTTTTGAGCGCTCCGTATGTGCGACGTCACGCGCATTCTCTCACAAATCGATGCCGGAGATCCGTCTGCCGCGGAACAGCTGTTGCCGCTGGTGTACGAGGAACTGCGCAAGCTGGCGGCCGCCAAACTGGCTCACGAAAAGCCGGGACAGACATTGCAGGCCACCGCTCTGGCGCATGAAGCCTACTTGCGGCTGGCCGGTGCTGGGCAACGGGGACAATCCTGGGACAACCGCGCGCATTTCCTGGCAGCCGCCGCCGAAGCCATGCGGCGCATCCTGGTGGAAAACGCGCGGCGGAAGAACCGGCGCAAACGGGGGGGAGACTTGGACCGCATCGAATTGCCCGATCTGGCCGTGACAACCGTGCATTCCCCGGAAGACCTGTTGTCGCTGGATGAGGCCTTGACCGCCTTGCAGCAGGTCGATCAGCAGGCGGCGGAGTTGGTCAAGCTGCGTTACTTCACGGGACTGACACTGAACGAGGTCGCACAAGCGCTGAACATCTCACTGCGCACGGCCAACCGAACCTGGGCTTTCGCGCGGGCCTGGCTCTATCGGCGCCTGCATGGCACGCCTCGGCCAGCGGCGAATTGAGCCGGTCTTCCGAGAAGGTAAACGGCTTCTGTGTCCTCGCTAACTCGTGAATGACATTTTTGTTGGCACGTTTTCCACCCGACTGACGCATATCACTCGGGTGCAGTTCCCATGGATCCCATCATGGACAGGAAATCAGCCAGTCTCAAAGCAGTCTTCTGTCGGGCTTTGGAGTTCGACTCGACTGCAGAACGTGCAGCCTATCTGGCCAAAGTGGGCGCGGATGACAACGCGCTGCGCGCGGAGGTCGAGGAGCTGCTGCTGGCGCACAACGCAGCGGGCGATTTCCTGGACGACGGGCCGCTCGTCCCGGAACGGGATCTCCCGTCCGAGCCACAATCGGAACACGCAGGAATGGCGATCGGGCGCTACAAGTTGCTGGAACAGCTCGCCGAAGGCGGCATGGGCATGGTGTATGTTGCCGAGCAGCAGACCCCTATCGTCCGCAAAGTCGCACTCAAGATCATCAAGCCGGGACTGGACACACGCGAAGTCATCGCACGCTTCGAGATGGAACGGCAAGTCCTGGCCCTCATGGATCATCCGCACATCGCCCGCGTGCTGGATGTCGGCACGACGGATTCCGGCCGGCCATATTTCGTCATGGAACTGGTGCGCGGCATCCCGATCACGGAGTTCTGCGACCAGCGGCAATTCACCTCGCGCGAGCGGCTGCAATTGTTCGTGCAGGTGTGTCAGGCCATCCAGCATGCGCATCAGAAGGGCATCATTCATCGGGATATCAAACCCTCGAACGTGTTGGTTACCGTGCAGGACGGCAAACCCTTTCCCAAGGTGATTGACTTCGGCGTGGCCAAGGCAATCGATCAGCAATTGACTGACCAGACCGCGTTCACGCGATGCGCGCAAGTGATCGGCACACCGCTCTACATGAGTCCCGAACAGGCCGAACTCAAGAGCGCGGACGTGGACACGCGCACCGACGTCTACTCGTTGGGAGTGCTGTTGTATGAACTTCTGACAGGCACCACGCCTTTTCCGCTCGAACGAATGCGCGGGGCGGGCTTCGACGAAATGCGCCGCATCCTTCGGGAGGAAGAGCCGCCGCGGCCGAGCGCCCGCGTCACCACCCTGCGGGCGACCTGCACAACGGCGTGTCCCAAATGCCAGGGGGAACCACGGCGACTGAGCCACTCCCTCCGGGGTGAATTGGACTGCATCGTCATGACGGCCATCGACAAGGACCGCGCGCGGCGCTACGACTCGGTCGGGTCCTTGGCGGCAGACGTGCAGCGCTACCTGGACCACCAGCCGATCCTGGCGCGCCCCGCCTCCCTTGGACATCATGTCTGTAAATGGCTGCGCCGGCATCCGGCACTGGCGTTGGTGATCCTCGCGTTGCACGTCTGCGGCGTCATCCTTCTGTGCGGCGCGCTGTGGCATTTCTACGAAATGCGCGTAGCCTTGACGGTCGCGAGTCAATTGCGGACGGAATCCCAGCGGAACGAGCAAGCACTGCGCGCGCAACTGTACGCGACCGACGTCGCACTGGCCTGGCAGGCTTGGACCGAAGGCGACCTGCGCGCGGCCCGTGAATTGACCGAGCGCCACCAGCCGAAGCGTGGATTCGCGGACTTGCGCGGCTTTGAGTGGCACCTGCTGGAACAACGCCTCGCGGGCGAACTCCTGACCTTCACGCGGCACGCGGCTCCAATCCTGGCGGCCGATGCCTCGCCGGATGACCGCTGGCTCGCGAGCAGCGATCGCGGAGGCGCGGTGATCATCTGGGATTTCGCGACGGGTCGCGCACTACGGACGTTGCGTTACGGCAGCCAGGAAGTCACGAGTGTTTGCTTCTCGCCCGATGGACGCACGCTGGCAACCGCAGGCCAAGACCAGACCGTGCGCTTGTGGGATACGACGAATTGGACCGAGACGGCCTGTCTGCGCGGTCACACGCGCACTGTCTGCTGCGTGGCCTGGTCTCCGGACGGCCAGCAACTGGCGTCTTGCGGACGAGATCAGACCGTCAAGATCTGGGACGGTGCCACTCACCGCGAAGTCCGCGCATTGCCCGAGCACGCCGACGTCGTCCGCTGTGTCGCCTGGTCTCCCGATGGCAAACTCCTCGCGACCGCCGGGGGTGAAACCACGGTGCGTCTGTGGGACACCACATCATGGGAACTGCAAGGCAGCGTCGAGGGACATGACAAGGGCGTGCTGGCGCTGGCCTTTAGTCCGCGGGGAGACTACCTGGCGTCCGGTGGATACAGCCATCAGTTGATTCTCCACGACGTGACTCGCCGCGCGGAAGCAGCGCGCACCATAGTGCCGGGGGCAATTTGGTCGCTCGTGTTCTCCGCGGATGGCGAGCTGCTGCTGGCCGGGGCCGGCGACGGACTGCTTTCGGTGTTCTCCACCCGTAACTTGGACCGGGGACTGGAGAAAATCCGCGATGGCATCGGACACTCGGGCACGCTGCGCGCCATGTTCTTCGCACTTCACGGCCGCACACTCGTCACGGCCTCGGAAGACGACCGCACGTTGAAGACGTGGCCGGCAGCCAGTTTGACGGGCAGACGGATCCACGCGTTTCGCGGCACGGTTCTGGCAGTTGCTCCCGAGCGCAATACGGCCGCAGTGTTGGACGGACCGCGGACTTTGCGACTGATCGATTTCCCTGAGGACCAAGATCGTCTCCGTTTTCCGGAGTGCAGCCAGGACATCACGGGCGCCCTGTTTTCGCCCCAGGGACGATGGCTGGCCGTGACGCACTCGTCGCGCGAAGTACAACTCTGGGATCTCACAAGCCAACCGTGTTCACGGAGAAAGCTCGCCGCAGAACATCCGGTGAACTCCGTGGTTTTTTCTCCGCGCAGTGCGTTGCTGGCGGGGAGCGGTGAAAGGGGCTTGGTCACGCTGTGGCAGGTCGGCCAGGATGCGCAGGGCATCACGTTGCGGGGCATGCCGAGTGACTGGACTGCAATGGCTTTCTCACCGGACGAGTCGCTGCTGGCGACGGGCAGCATGTCGAGTCCAGACGTGGACATCTGGCAGGTCGCGGATGGCAAACGGCGTTTGTTGTTGCGCGGTTCCCAACCCGTTGTCTCGCTGGCCTTCAGTCCCGGTGGGACAACCGTGGCGGTTGGTGGAGAGTACGGGAGCGTCTCGCTCTTAGGCCTCATCGCGCACCAGGAACCGATTGTGCTGCGAGGCCACGAGGGACACGTTCGGCAAGTGGCTTTCTCGGACGATGGTCACACGCTTGCCAGCTTCGACAGCAACGCGACGGTGCGGTTGTGGCACATGCCGACGCGGCGGGCCCTGATTACGCTGCTCAAGTACAACCGCCCCCTCAACTGGCTGGCGTTTGCCTCGCGCGAAAGACTGTTGATTGGAGTTGCACCGGACGCCAGCGGCCGTGGCGACGTGCTCGAATTCGAAGCGACGAGTTCGGTCCCGTAGTCCCGACCTGCGGAGCGCGCGGGAATTCCACACCGGCCAGCTCTCGGAATTTCGCGGATTTCTGTCCCATTTCCCAGAATCCTTGCCTGCTGGAAGGCTTGTCAGCCCTGCTTGCCGTTCTCCAGAACCCATTGCGTCGCGTGGCGCACGAGTTCACTCTGGCCGGTCAAACGCAGCTTGGTCTTGATATTCTGACGGTGTGATTCCACCGTCTTGCGGCTGAGGCAGAGCCTGGCGGCGATCTGCTTGACGGCGAGTCCCTGGCCGATCAGTTCATAGACTTCCAACTCGCGATCAGAGAGCGCGCTGACAGGCGTACTGGCCGGGACTTCGCAATTGACCATCAAGCGTACCAACCGGCTCGCCATCCGCTCGCTCAGGTGAATCTCTCCTGCCAGGATGCGACGTATTGCCGGGATGATCTTCTCGGACGACTCCTGTTTGTTGATGTAACCCGCGGCGCCGGCCCGCAGACTCCGTTCTGCGAATAATGACTCATCGTGCATGGACGAGACCAGGACCCGTATCCGCTGATCGAATGTCCTGATCCACTTGATCAGCTCCAACCCATGGCCGGACTTCAACGCCAAATCCACGATGACGATGGCGAATTCCTGCAGCAGAGGCGCCATTTCCGCGTGGTGGCTGGCGACCAGGAGCAGCTGTTGAATCTGCTTTCGTTCGCTAATGTCCCGACACATCTCGACCACCTGGATCACAGTCCCCTGTGCGTCGAAGACCGGCGCCGCGGTGATCTCCATGAAGACCTGCCTGCCTTCGGCGGTACGATGCGCGTGGACCACCGTCATCGGCGACTTGTGGGCTACGGCCTCGCGCAAGGGACATACGCAGTCACCATCTTCACAGGCCCGGTCCCGGTGGTGCGACAGCTGATAACAGGTGAGGCTCCCGGGTCCGACGTATGCCTGACCGGCAAGGACACGGGCCGCATGATTGGCATATTGAATGCGATAGCCCAGATCAACGACCAGAATGACCTCCGGCATGGCATCGATGACGGTGCGCAACATGCGACGAGTGGCTTGTACATCTGGAGAGCACCGACGGAACGCCCGTCAGCTACATCGGGGAATTGCTGCTCACGATCGGCAACTACCGGCTAACCGCCAGTGCCGACACGGCGACTACGACGGCCTACCCTGGCATCTCCCGCAGCGCGTCCTGGTCCGTATCCGCCGTCCCGGAACCATCGTCAGTCGCGCTGTTGGGCGTGGCACTGCTCGCCAGCGCTGTCGCCCGCCGGCGGAATCTTGGCCGCTGGTTCGTGCGTCGCGCGGCTGGCGGAACAGGCCGCCCTTAGGGCACTTCCGGGGCGAACAAGACGGCTTGCTGTGATTGATCGACCGGCAGCCATCCGGGCCCCCGATTCGCGGTCGCGATCAGCTCCTACCTCAACTGGGAGCACGTCGAATCGGGCGAGCCAGCTACCGCGGAACCAGAGCCAGCGCCTGATCCTGAGTCTCGGTGACGTTCCAGAGTCTGCTGAGATGCAGCACATCCATGGACTGCTGCAAGTGCGCGGACGCGTGGCAGATCACCACCATCCCGCCTCCGGCTTGAGCCTTCTTCCACAATCGGATCAGGTAAGCGAATCCCGCGGAGGAAAAGGAATCCACACGACTGCAATTCACCACGACATGCTGGACGAGCCCGTTCTCCAGCAGTTCCATCAATCCGGCGGGATCACCTTGCAGCAATTCATCGGAGGTCAGTTCCCGGAAGTCGCACAGCGGCGAGATGACCAGGACGACACCGATCTGCTCGACTGCGAACAGCTCGGTAGTTTTCAAAGGTACGCTCCCCTGCCAAACAGAACGAGACGAGAGCGAGCAACCTCCTGCAGACATCATTCAGCATCCGAACACTTCCCATTCTATTCACCGCGGGCGAGCAAGTCGATCCACGGAAGATGACCGCGTTCCCACATCGTGCTCTCATGCTTGAGGTACCGCCCCTGGGCATCGTATCATGAGGACGTGGGCAGACTCTGAAGCAACGGAACCGCGCTATGCCGTTGACATTCGATGGCTTCGTTCGCTCGCTCACCGACCACGGCCTGCTGGATGCCGATGACCTGCGCGATTGGCTCGCACACCTGCCGGCCGGCCAACGCCCGCGGACCGCCGAAGACCTGGCACGCGAACTCGTGCGGGCCGGCAAACTCACCAAGTTCCAGGCACAGATTGTCTATCACGGCAAGGCCAAAGGCCTGGTGATGGGCAACTACGTGATCCTCGACAAGCTGGGCGAAGGCGGTATGGGCCAGGTCTTCCAGGCCCGGCACAAGCGGATGGACCGCCGCGTGGCTCTGAAGATCCTGCCCGCGGCCGCCACGAAGTCGGCCGATGCCGTGAAACGCTTTCAGCGGGAAATGCGCGCGGCCGCCAGGCTGAGCCATCCCAATATCGTCACCGCACATGACGCAGATGAGGAACGGGGAGTCCACTTCCTGGCCATGGAGTACGTGGACGGCTCGGATTTGGGACGCGTGGTCAAGGAGCAGGGCGCTCTGCCGCTCGCGCAGGCCCTGGACTACGTGCGGCAAGCCGCCCTGGGCCTGCAATACGCCCACGAGCAGGGCATCGTCCACCGGGACATCAAACCCAGCAATCTGCTGGTGGATTCGCGGGGTACCGTCAAAATCCTGGATCTGGGACTAGCCCATGTTTGACAGGTAGCGACGTCGAATTTGACGTAAAGCCTTAGTTCGCAACACAACGGCGGGTCGTTTTCGCCAGACCCGTAGTGATAATATAGTTCCTAGATTACCACCCAAGTCTTGG
>Ga0233425_10001495_pt1 | contig 52192 bp, 46 predicted proteins | sample Watercolumn_Towu_2_FD_181712 | JGI IMG/M metagenome (GOLD analysis project Ga0233425, IMG submission 181712) | Freshwater microbial communities from Lake Towuti, South Sulawesi, Indonesia - Watercolumn_Towuti2014_140_MG | ecosystem: Environmental > Aquatic > Freshwater > Lake | place...
GCCGAGCTCCTTGGCGACGTGCTCGGCCAGCTCGGGGTGCGAGCGGCCGCCGATGAGCACCAGCCGCTTCTGGCTGCCCTGGATGATCCCGGTCACTGGGGGGTCTCCTCGTGCGTGCTGCCACCGGCGTCGGCGGGTGCCGGGCCGGACGTGTCTGCGGCGAAGCGCGCACGCGCGGCCGCCTCGGCGGAGGGGCTTCCGGCGCGCTTGCGCTCGACCCAGCCCTCGACGTTGCGCTGGCGCGCACGGGCCACGGCCATCGAGCCGGGCGGGACGTCGTCGATGATCACGGAGCCGGCGGCGGTGTAGGCGCCGTCGCCGATCGTCACGGGCGCCACGATCATCGAGTCGCTGCCGATGCGCACGTGGTCGCCCACGGTGCTGCGGTGCTTCTCGACGCCGTCGTAGTTCACGAAGATCGTGGCGGCCCCGATGTTGGAGCCCTCGCCGATCTCGGCGTCGCCGACGTAGGACAGGTGCGGCACCTTCGAGCCCGCGCCGACGACGGCGTTCTTGGTCTCGACGTAGGCGCCGAGCTTGGCCTTCGGGCCCAGAACGGTGCCGGGCCGCACGAACGTGAACGGCCCGACGGTCGCGCCGTCGCCGATGCGCGCCGACGTGGCCTGCGACCGCACGACGCTGGCGCCCTCGCCGACGACGACGTCGACCAGCGTGGTGTCGGGGCCGACGACGGAGCCGGAGCCCACCGACGTGGTGCCGTGCAGGCCGGTGTTGCGCTCGATCACGACGTCGCGGTCGAGGACGACGTCGGCGTCGATCCACGTGGTGGCGGGGTCGACGATCGTGACGCCCTCGCGCATCCAGCGGGTGGTGGCGCGGTCGCGCAGGATCGCGCCGGCCTCGGCGAGCTGCACGCGGTCGTTGACGCCGAGGGTCTCGACGACGTCGTCGGCGACGGCAGCCGCGACGACGAGGCCGCCTGCGACATGCAGCCCGAGGACGTCGGTGAGGTACTCCTCGCCCTGCGCGTTGTCGGTCGTGAGCCGGCCCAGCGCGTCGCGCAGCGCCGCGGCGTCGAAGGCGTACACGCCGCTGTTGATCTCGCGGACCTCGCGCTGCGCGTCGTCGGCGTCCTTGTGCTCGACGATGCCGGTGACGTGGCCGGTGGCCGGGTCGCGCAGCACGCGGCCGTAGCCCGTGGGGTCGTCGACGACGGCGGTGAGGACGGTGGACGCCGCGCCCGCCGCCACGTGGGCGTCGACGAGGCTCTGCAGCGTGGCGGTGGTGAGCAGCGGCGTGTCGCCGGCGAGCACGAGCACCGGGCCCGGGCCGAGCTCGGGGGCGCCCCAGGCGTCGAGGCCCTCGAGTGCGACCCGCACGGCGTGGCCGGTGCCGTTCTGCTGCTCCTGGACGACGGCGATGGAGTCGGGCGCGACGGCGGCGACGTGGGCGCTCACCTGCTCGCGGCCGTGGCCCACGACGACGACGAGGTGGTCGGGCTCGAGCCCGGCGACGGCGGAGAGCACGTGGCCGACGAGCGTGCGGCCGCCGACGCTGTGCAGGACCTTGGGGGTCGCCGAGCGCATACGCGTTCCCTCGCCGGCGGCGAGGACCACCACGGCGGACGGGCGCGGGCTGCTCACGAGGGCGTCTCGGATCTCCAGGTGGGCGGGCGAGGCGGCCTCACCCTACCCCGAGCCGGACCCCCTCCGGGACGCCGTCCCGGCAGGTGCGACGTCCCGCACATCCGGGCCAGGACGGCCCTCACGCAGCGTGCGCGCGGGCCCTCGAGCATCGGCTCCCGGGGCAGGAATCGAACCTGCGTCGTACCCGCATTCAAAGTGCGGTCGCCCCTGCCAGCAGAGCAACCCGGGAACGGGACGGCGGCGGCCGGCCCGCCTCCAGGGTAGGCCCGACGGGCCGCGCCGCGGATCACGCAGCGTGGCCGCGAGCCCGTCCCGGCGGGGCCGCGCGGCATGATGAGCCCGTGACTGAGCAGACCGGGCCCGACGAGGAGCTCGAGGCGACCCCAGCGGCACGCGGCCGGGCGCGCGGCGAGCGCGTGCGGATGAGCGGGCGCGAGCGCCGCGAGCAGCTGATCTCGGTCGGCCGCAAGCTGTTCGCCGCCAAGGGCTTCGAGGCCGTGACGATCGAGGAGATCGCCAGCAAGGCGGGCGTCTCCAAGCCGGTCGTCTACGAGCACTTCGGCAGCAAGGACGGCATCTACGCCGTCATCGTCGACCGGGAGATGAACGCGCTGCTGGGCATGGTGTCGGCGTCGCTCACGGGCACGGGCGGCGGCGCGCGCGAGCTTCTCGAGCAGGCGGGCCGCGCCCTGTTCGACTACATCGAGACCCACGACGAGGGGTTCCGGATCCTGGTCCGCGACTCCCCGGTGGCCCAGAACACCGGCAACTTCGCCTCGCTGCTGCGCGACGTCGCCTCGCAGGTCGAGGCCCTGCTCGCCCACGAGTTCGACCGCAAGGGCTACCCGCCCAAGCTCGCGCCGATGTACGCCTCGATGCTCGTGGGCATGGTGGCGCTGACCGGCCAGTGGTGGCTCGACGTCCGCAAGCCCAAGAAGGACGAGGTCGTGGCGCACGTCGTCAACCTCGCCTGGAACGGCCTGGTGGGCCTGGAGAAGAAGCCGGCCCTGGTCACCACGCGCAAGAAGGACTGACCCTGACCCCGGCGCTCACCACGGAGCGGCTCGCGCTCGAGCCGCTGCGGGTCGAGCACGCCGAGGAGATGGTCGGCCTGCTCGCCGACCGCGCGCTCTACGCCTTCTACGACGACGAGGCCTCGCCGACGCTCGACGAGCTCCGCGCGCGCTACTCGCGCCAGTCTGCGGGCGCCTCCCCGGACGGCTCGGAGGCCTGGCACAACTGGATCCTCCGGCTGCTCGCCACGGGGTCGGCCGCCGGCTTCGTCCAGGCGACCGTCCGCGACGGCGCCGCCGACCTCGCCTGGGTCATGGCGACGGCGTACCAGGGGCAGGGCCTCGCGTCCGAGGCCGCGCTCGCGGTCCGCGACTGGCTCGCGGGCTCCGGCGCCGTCGTGCAGGCCCACATCGCGCCCGGCAACACTGCGTCGGAGGCGGTGGCCCGGCGGATCGGGCTCGTCCTCACCGACGAGGTGGACGACGACGGCGAGCGCCTCTGGCGCGCCGGCCCCTAGGCCCGGGCTAGGTATCTCGACGTCGAGAGACCGGCGTAGAGTCCGAGCGTGAGCACGCGGGACGAGGTCGACGCCCTCGTCGAGGCCTGGCGCCGGGAGCGCCCCGACCTCGACGTGGCGCCGCTCGAGGTGCTGAGCCGGGTGAGCCGCCTCGCCCGCCACCTCGATCTCGCCCGGCGCCAGGCGTTCGAGGCCCACGACCTCGAGCCGTGGGAGTTCGACGTCCTCGCCGCGCTCCGCCGCGAGGGCCCGCCCTACGCTCTCTCCCCCGGCCGGTTGCTTCAGGTCACGCTGGTCACCAGCGGCACCATGACCAACCGCATCGACCGCCTCGAGGCCAAGGGCCTCGTCGAGCGCGTGCCCGACCCCGACGACGGCCGCTCGGTCCGCGTGATCCTCACCGCCGACGGCCGCCAGCGCGTCGACGACGCGCTCACCGACCTGCTCGCCCACGAGCGCGACATCCTGGCTGCCCTGCCGTCGGCCGACCAGGACCGGCTCGCCGCCCTCCTGCGCTCGCTGACCGCACCCTTCGACACCGCCTCGGGCTGACGGGCTACACCGACACGTTGAAGCCGTGGGCCAGCGCGACCCCGGCGAGCGACAGCGCCCCGACGGCGAGGACGAGCAGCACCGCCGTCAGCACCGCTCCCCGGCGCGATCCCGGCTCCCGCAACGACCGGAGCGCCATCATGACGCCGACGAGCCCGGCGATCCCGGCGACGACGTAGAGGAGTGTCCCGAGCGCCCGGTACGGCGCCGAACTGTTGGCCTCGAGGTTGGCGTATCCCGCACCGGCGTCAACCGCCAGCACCCAGGCCCCGACGGCCGTCGTCACCAGCAGCACGATCGCCGCGCACAGCCGCCAGGTGGCCCCCGCGCTGCTCAACCGCTCCCCCATGACGACATGGTCCTGCCATCGACCCTGGCTCGCTGGACGATCGCCGGCTCCGTGACTCAGCCGCGACCTGCCTGTTCGGCAGACGCTGTGCCGGACGCCAGCTCAGTACCGGGCAGAACAGCCATGCTCCTGGCAGAGCCCACGACGTAGAACGTCACCGCACTGGCCGCGACGACGACGGCCAGCACCATGACGCTCCCGAGGAGCCCTGCCTTCGCGCCTGGCTGCCGCAGCGAGCGGTAGGCGAGGACGACGCCGAAGCCGCCGACGAACCACGCGGTGAGGAACAGTCCAGCACCGAGTGCGTGGTACGGCAGCAGGGTCCCGAGGTCGGCCTGCCGGTAGATCTCGTTGTGGACGATCAGGAAGTAGCCGCCGACCAGCGCGGTCGCAAGGGCGACCAGCGACAGGATCAGGCGCGCCACGGCACCGCCCCGGGTCAGGTGAGCAGGCTCGGCCACATGCCCATGGTGGCCCTCGTGCGACCGCCTTCGCACGATGCGGGCGCCCAGCGCAGCACGGTGGGCGTCGGGCTGATGCGTGAACTACCTCGCGGCGATCGTCTTCGCTACGCGCTCGGCCTCGATGCCCATCTCGCGGAGCATTCCGCTGGGCGACACGAACTGGCCGACGAAGTACAGGCCCGGCAGCGCGGTGCGGCCGCCACTCACCCTGGGGCGGCCGTCGGCGTCGCAGACCTTCTGCCACTCGGGCAGGAACTCCTCGAGCCCGGGCCGGTAGCCGGTCGCCAGCACGACGGCGTCGACGTCGACCGAGGTGCCGTCGGAGAACTCGACGCCCTTCTCGGTGAAGCGGGCGATGTCGCCGTGGACGGTGATCCGGCCGGCCTTGATGTGGTCCATCGTCCCGATGTCGAGCAGCGGGATGTGGCGGTCGTTCTTGATCTGGGTCTGCGGGCCGTAGGGCAGCTTGCGCAGGCCGACCTTGGTGATGTCGCCGACCGTGAGCGCGACGAGGGGCGCCGCGAGGGCGTCGGCGAGGCCGGTCGGGAGGCGGCGCATCGCGATGCCCATCTGCAGCACGGGCACGCCGAGCAGGTCGCGCGGCAGCACGTTCACCGCCGAGCGCACCGACAGGTGGGCCTCGACGCCGTGCTCGACGAGGTCGATCGCCTGCTCGCACGCGGAGTTGCCGAAGCCGACGACGAGCACGCGCCCGCCCCGCCACGGCTCGCCGTTGCGGTACTCGCTGGAGTGCAGGACGGTCCCGCCGTACTCGTCCATGCCCGGCCAGGTCGGGCGCACCGGTACCCGCGTGGCACCCGTGGCGATCACGACGTTGCGCGCCGTCCAGGTGCGGTCGTCGGTGGTCGCGGTCCAGACCCCGTCGTCCGCGCGCTCGACCCGGGTGACGCGCTGGCCGAAGTGCGGCCGGACGCCGTTCTCGGCGGCGTACCGCTCGAGGTACTCCACGACCTGCTCGCGCGCCGGGTAGCGCGGCCAGTCGCGCGGCATGGGCAGGCCCGGCAGCGACGACGCCGACTTGGGCGTGTGCAGGTGCAGCCGCTCGTAGTGGTGGCGCCACGCGACGGCGACCTGGTCGGACGCCTCGAGCAGCTCGGCGGCCACGCCTGCGCGGCGCAGCGTCACGACCGAGGCGAGGCCGGCGGCCGAGGCGCCGATGACGAGGGTGTCGGTGTCGGTGCTGCGCGCGGTGTCCACGCGCGGACCCTAGACGCACGGAGCAGCGCGGAGACAGCGCCGACACGGCCCTGGCACCGATCCGCCGTCGTTCACGCCTTTGGCTCGGGCGCGGGGGTCAGTCCTCGAGCTGGGTGGCGAGGTCGAGCCACTGCTCCTCGAGCGCCTCGCGCTCGGCGACCAGCGCCCGCAGCTCGGCGTCGAGGGCGAGGACCTTCTCGTGGTCCGTGGCGGCGTCGGCGAGGCGGGCGTGCAGCTTCTCCTCCTCGCCGCGCAGCTTCTCCGTGCGCCGCTCGATGCGGGAGAGCTCCTTGCGCACCTCGCGGGCCTCGCCGCCCGACAGCCGCGGCGCCGCGCCGCCCTCCGCACCCGGATCAGCGGCGTTGCCTGATGAGGTCGACGACGGGACCGTTGCGGCGGAACGGGATCCGGCGCCTGCGCGGCGGCGGTCGAGGTACTCGTCGACGCCGCCGGGCAGGTGGCGCAGCGTGCCGTCGCCGAGCAGGCCGTAGACCTCGTCGGTCGTGCGCTCGAGGAAGTAGCGGTCGTGGCTGACGACGACGAGCGTGCCCGGCCAGGTGTCGAGCAGGTCCTCGAGCACCGTGAGCATCTCGACGTCGAGGTCGTTGGTGGGCTCGTCGAGGAGCAGGACGTTGGGGCCGGCGATGAGCAGGCGGAGCAGCTGCAGACGGCGCAGCTCGCCGCCCGAGAGGTCGCCGAGCCGCGTCACGAGCTTGTCGCCGGTGAACCCGAAGCCCTCGAGCAGGCTGCGCGCCGTGGTCTGGCGGGAGCCGCCGCCGGCCGCAAGGCGCGACTGCCACGACGGGCTCGACGCGTCGCGGCCGCCGACCTCGACGTACTCCGCCTGCCGCTGCACCGACTCCAGCACCCGCTCCGCGGGGTCGATCTCGAGCAGCGACTGCGTGAGCGTCGCGACGTGGACGGTGCGCCCGACGCTCACCGATCCTGCGCGGACGTCCGGGGCGTGGGCGGTGTCGAGGATGCCGTCGTGCGCGGCCGCGAGCAGGCGCAGCAGCGTCGTCTTGCCGGCGCCGTTGGGGCCGAGCAGCCCGACGCGGTCGCCGGGCCCGAGCCGCCAGGTCTGCTCGACGACGACGGGCGGCGCCTCGACGGCCGGGGCGACGGTGACGTCCTCGAGGTCGTACACCTGCTTGCCGAGGCGCTGGGTCGCGAACCGCTCGAGCTGCAGCCGGTCGCGCGGCGGCGGCTCGTCGGCGATGAGCGCGTTGGCGGCGTCGATGCGGAACTTCGGCTTGCTCGTCCGGGCCGGCGCGCCGCGGCGCAGCCACGCGAGCTCCTTGCGCAGCAGGTTCTGGCGCCGCTCCTCGGTCGCCGCTGCCTGCCGCGAGCGCTCGGCGCGGGCGAGCACGAACGCCGCGTAGCCGCCGTCGTAGCGGTGCACCTGCCCGTCGACGACCTCCCACGTCTCGGTGGCCACCTCGTCGAGGAACCAGCGGTCGTGGGTGACGACGACGAGCGCGCCGCGGCGCGGGGCGAGGTGGCGGGCCAGCCACCACACGGCCTCGACGTCGAGGTGGTTGGTGGGCTCGTCGAGCACGAGCAGGTCCGGGTCGTCGATGAGCAGCCGGGCCAGCGCGGCACGGCGGCGCTCGCCGCCGCTCATGGTGCCGATGACGGCGTCGAGCCCGCCCTCGTAGGCGTCGGCGTCGAGGCCGCCGAGCAGCCCGGTCATGACGTCGCGAACCCGCGCGTCGCCGGCCCACTCGTGGGGCGGGCGGTCGCCGACGACGACGTCGCGCAGCGTCGCCGACGGGTCGAGGTCGTCGGTCTGCGCGAGCAGCCCGACCGTGAGGCCGCCGAGACGGACGAGCCGGCCGGTGTCGACCGGCTCGAGGCCGGTGAGGACGCGGACGAGCGTGGTCTTGCCGCCGCCGTTGCGGCCGACGATCCCGATGCGGTCGCCCTCGAGGACGCCGACGGTGACGCCGGAGAGCAGCGTGCGCGTGCCGAGGGACTTGCCGACGTCCTCGAGCGCCACGTAGGTGGGCGGCGGCATCACGCGGCTCTCTGGTCGACGACGCGGGCGCCGGGCACCGGGCCGACGGCGCGGCGCACCGTGCGGCAGACGCCGGACGCCGTGAACGCCACGGCGAGGTCGAGCGCGTGCTCGTCGTCGCGGGCGAGGAACGCGCAGGTGGGGCCGCTGCCGGACACGATGCCGCCGAGCGCGCCGTAGTCGGCGCCGACGTCGAGCACCTGGCCGAGCTGCGGCCGCAGCGACACCGCCGCCTTCTGCAGGTCGTTGGTGAGCGAGGCGCCGAGGGCCGCGGCGTCTCCCGCGAGCAGCGCCTTCATGAGGGCGTCGGGCACCTGCGGCTCCGCCACGCGCGTGCCCTCGCGGAGCCGGTCGCACTCGCGGTAGACGGCCGGCGTCGACAGGCCCTCCTGCGCCAGGGCGAAGACCCAGTGGAAGGTGCCGCGCACCATCGCGGTGGTGAGCTCGGTGCCCCGGTCGCGGCCGACGGCCGTGCCGCCGTGCAGCGCGAAGGGGACGTCGCTGCCGAGCTCTGCGGCCAGCGCGGACAGCGTCTCCTTGGCCAGCCCGAGCTCGAAGAGCGCGTCGATCGCGACCAGCGCCGCGGCGGCGTCGGCGCTGCCGCCAGCCATGCCCCCGGCCACGGGGATCCCCTTGCGGATCGTCATGGAGACGTCGCGCGAAGCGCCGTAGGGCACGAGCAGCTGGAGCGCGCGCCAGGCGAGGTTGGTGGAGTCGAGCGGGACCTCGCCCGCCCCCTCGCCCTCGACCACGAGCTGGACGCCGCTGCCCTCCGGCAGGGGTGTGGCCACGAGGTCGTCGTAGAGGCCGACGGCGTGGAACACCGTGGCCAGGCCGTGGAAGCCGTCCTCGCGCAGCGGGCCGACGCCGAGGGCGAGGTTGACCTTCGCCGGCGCGCGCACGGTCACGGAGGAGAGCACCTCGCCAACCTAGCCCGGCTCCGGGGCCGCCGCCGAACCGAGGGCGGGAGGGTCAGCCCGCCCGCTGCGGACGGCGCGCGGCGATCCGGGCGAAGTCGGAGACGCCGAGCTGCTCGCCGCGCAGCGACGGGTCGACGCCGGCGGCGCGCAGCGCCTCCTCGGCGAGCGCGGCCGAGCCCGCCCAGCCGGCGAGCGCGGCCCGCAGCGTCTTGCGGCGCTGGGCGAAGGCGGCGTCGACCACCGCGAACACCTCGGCCTGCGACGCCGGCGTCTCCGGCGGGGCGGTGCGGGTGAGCCCCACCAGGCCGCTGTCGACGTTGGGCGCCGGCCAGAACACCGTGCGCCCCACCTTGCCGACGAGCGCGACGTCGCCGTACCAGCGGGCCTTCACCGACGGGACGCCGTAGACCTTCGAGCCCGGTCCGGCGGCCAGCCGGTCGGCCACCTCGAGCTGCACCATCACCAGCACCCGCCGGATCGACGGGAACGTCTCGAGCAGGTGGAGCAGCACCGGCACCGAGACGTTGTAGGGCAGGTTCGCGACCAGAGCGGTCGGCTCGGGCCCGGGCAGCGACGTCACCCGCAGCGCGTCGGCGTGCACGACCTCGAGGCGGTCGGCCAGGTCGGGGCGCCGGTCGGCCACGGTGGCGGCGAGCGCCGGCGCGAGGACGTCGTCGATCTCCACGGCGATCACGCGCGACACCTCGGGCAGCAGCGCGAGGGTGAGCGAGCCCAGGCCCGGGCCCACCTCGATCACGACGTCGTCGGGCCCCACCTCGGCGGCGCGCACGATGCGCCGCACGGTGTTGCCGTCGATGACGAAGTTCTGGCCCTTCTGCTTGGTGGGCCGCACTCCGAGCCGGTCGGCGAGCTCGCGGATGTCGGCCGCGCCGAGCAGGCCGTCGCCCGCGGGGCCGCTCACCATTCCCCGAACACGCGGCGGGTGCTGTCCCAGATCGCGGCGGCCATCTCGTCCTCGCTGACGCCCGCGCTCTCGGCCATCACGCGGACCGTGTGCGGCACGAGGTACGACGCGTTGGGCCGGCCGCGGTACGGCGTCGGGGTGAGGTAGGGCGCGTCGGTCTCGACGAGCATGCGGTCGAGCGGCGCGACGGCCACGGCCTCGCGCAGCGCCTTGGCGTTCTTGAAGGTCACCGTGCCCGCGAACGACAGGTACCAGCCGCGCTCGGTGCAGTAGCGGGCCATCTCGGCGTCGCCGGAGTAGCAGTGGAAGACGACCTTCTCCGGCGGCCCCTCGCTCTCGAGCACGCGGATGACGTCGTCGTGCGCGTCGCGGTCGTGGATGACGACCGGCTTGCCGAGCCGCTTGGCGAGGTCGATGTGGCGGCGGAACGACTCCTCCTGCACGCCGCGCCCCTCCTCGCCGGTGCGGAAGAAGTCCAGCCCGGTCTCCCCCACCGCGCGCACGCGCGGGTGCTCCGCCAGCGACGCGATCTCGTCGTAGGCCGCCTCGAGCGCCTCGCGGCCGCCCTGGTCGAAGATGCGCGGCGCCTCGTTGGGGTGCAGCGCCACGGTCGCCACGATGCCGTCGTGCTCGGCCGCGGCCTTCACCGACCAGCGCGCGCTCGCCAGGTCGCAGCCCACCTGGACGATCCGCGTGACGCCGACCGACGCCGCGAGCTCGAGGGCCCGCTCGACGCCGAGCCACTCCGCCCCGACGTCGCCGTCGTGGATGTCGAGGTGGCAGTGGTTGTCGATGACCGGGGTGCGCAGCGGCTCGGGCAGCGGAGGGCGCTCGAGGTCGCGGCTGTGCCCGGACTCCTGCGTGACGGCGCGCTGGCGCACCGGCTCGTCGGTGGAGGCCATCGGCGCTACTCGGCCGTCTCCTCGAGGCGCGGGAAGAGGATCGCGCCCTTGGTGATGGTCGAGCCCGGGGGCAGCTGCCCCCACTCGCCGGCGCGCGTGACGTCCTGTGCCCCGATCGGGCCGAGCGACGCCTCCGCCCCGAGCTGCTCCCAGAGCGACGCCGTCGCCTTGGGCATCACCGGGTGGTGCAGCACGGCGATCGCGCGCAGCGCCTCGCAGATCGTGTAGAGCACGGTGGAGAGGCGCTCGTCGTTGGCGGGGTCCTTGGCCAGGGCCCACGGCGCCTGCTCGGTGACGTAGAGGTTCACCGCGTCGACGAACGACTTCACCGCGCCGATGGCGCCGGCGAAGTCGAGGCGCAGCATCGACTCGTCGGCGACCGACGCCGCCTCGGCGAGCGCGGCCATGATCGCGTCCTCGGCCTCGGTGTAGGCGGTCGCCTCGGGCAGCGAGCCCTCGCGGTACTTGCCCACCATCGCGGCCGCGCGCGAGGCGAGGTTGCCCAGGCCGTTGGCGAGCTCGGCGGTGTAGCGGGCGCTCATGTCCTCCCACGAGAACGAGCCGTCCGAGCCGAACTGGATCGCGCGCAGGAAGTAGTAGCGGAACGCGTCGGAGCCGAAGTGGTCGACGATCTGGCTCGGCGCGATGCCGGTGAGCTTGCTCTTGCTCATCTTCTCGCCGCCGACGAGCAGCCAGCCGTGGGCGAAGACCTGCTTGGGCAGCGGCAGGCCCGCCGCCATGAGCATCGCCGGCCAGATGACGGCGTGGAACCGCAGGATGTCCTTGCCGACGAGGTGGACGTCGGCCGGCCACGTCGAGGCGAACTGCTCGGCGCCCGGGGTGCCGGGCTCGTCGCCGAGTCCGACGGCGGTCGCGTAGTTGAGCAGCGCGTCGAACCAGACGTAGACGACCTGCGACGGGTCCCACGGGACCGGGATGCCCCAGTCGAACGTGGACCGCGAGATCGACAGGTCCTGCAGCCCGCCGCGGAGGAACTGGGTGACCTCGTTGTAGGCCGACTGCGGCTGGACGCCGAGCGGGTCGGCCTCGTAGCGGGCCAGCAGCGGCTCGGCGTACTTCGACAGGCGGAAGAACCAGTTGGTCTCGGACACCGTCTCGACCGGGCGGCCGTGGATCGGGCAGACCTTCTGGCCCTCGTACTCGCCCTCGCCGTCGAGCAGGTCGCCCGGGAGCTTGAACTCCTCGCAGCCCACGCAGTACGGGCCGTCGTAGGTGCCCTCGTAGATCTCGCCGGCGTCCTTGAGCCTCTGCAGGAACGCCTGGACGCGCGTGGTGTGCCGCTGGGAGGTCGTGCGGATGAAGTCGTCGTTGGCCGCATCGATGGTCTGGAGCACCGGGAGCCAGGCCGACTCGACGAGGCGGTCGGCCCACTCCTGCGGGGCGACGCCGTTGGCCTCGGCGGTGCGCATGACCTTCTGCCCGTGCTCGTCGACGCCGGTGAGGAACCAGACGCGCTCGCCGCGCTGCCGGTGCCACCGGGTCAGGACGTCGCCCGCCGTCGTCGTGTACGCGTGCCCGATGTGGGGGGCGTCGTTGACGTAGTAGATCGGCGTGGTCAGGTAGAACGCCTTGGCAGCGGAGTCAGGCACGCGGTCGATCCTAGTTGCGCGGGCGCTGCCGCCTCGCCCCGGTTGCCGCCGCCCCGGCGGCCGCACGGGTCACGGGGCGGGCTTCGAGGCCTTCTTGGCGGCGACGACGGCGTCGTACACGGCCTTGCGGTCGAGGCCGTAGGCCGCGGCGACGGCGGCCAGCGCGGCCTTGCGGGGGTCGGCCCCCTCCTCGGTCGGCGGCGGGACGGCGCCCGGCTCGGCCCCCTGCACCACGACGGTGATCTCGCCCCGCAGGCCCTCGGCCGCGCGCTCCGCGAGCTCGGCCAGGCTGCCGCGGAGCACCTCCTCGTAGGTCTTGGTCAGCTCGCGGCAGACGGCCGCGGGCCTGTCCGGCCCCAGCACCTCGGCCATCGCCGCCAGGGCCTCGCCCACCCGGTGCGGCGCTTCGAAGAACACCAGCGTGCGGGTGTCGGCGGCCACCGCCTGCAGCGCGCGACGGCGCTCGCCGGCCTTGCGCGGGAGGAACCCCTCGAAGGCGAACCGGTCGACCGGCAGCCCGCTGACGGCCAGGGCGGTGAGCACGGCTGACGGCCCCGGGACGGCGGTCACGCGGATCCCGGCCTCGAGCGCCGCCACCACCAGCCGGTAGCCCGGGTCGCTCACGCTCGGCATACCGGCGTCGGTGAGCAGCGCCACGGTGGAGCCCTCGAGCAGCGCGGCGACGAGCTCGGGCAGCCGCTGGCGCTCGACGGCGTCGTAGTAGCTGACGACCCGACCGCCGGGCACGGCGCCGAGGTCGTCGGCCAGCCGGCGGAACCGGCGGGTGTCCTCCGCGGCGATCACGTCGGCGGTGACGATCAGGTCACGGAGGCGACCGGAGGCGTCATCGGTGCGTCCGATGGGGGTGGCCGCCAGCACCAGCAACCCGTCACCCGTGCCCTCGCGCGCGTCCACAGGACTCAGCGTGCCACCTCCCTATGCTGGTGCGGTGACGGCGACCCCCGTGGAGGACCGGGCCCCGGCGGCCGAGGCGGCGACCTGGCCCCCCGCGGGACCCCGGCTGTCGGCCATCGCCGACCGCCTCTGGCCCGCGATGCCCGCCGACCGCGGCCGCTCCTGGCTGGTGACCCTCGGCATCACCCTGCTGGCCGGCCTGCTGCGCTTCTGGGACCTCGCCAACCCGCGCGCCGTCGTCTTCGACGAGACCTACTACATGAAGGACGCGCTGTCCCTCCTGCGGTACCGCTACGAGAAGCAGTTCGTCGACGACGCCAACGACCAGATCCTGAACGGCAACGGGAACTGGCAGACGATCGACATCTTCAAGGATGCGCCGAGCTACGTCGTCCATCCGCCGGTGGGCAAGTGGACCATCGCGGTCGGCGAGTACATCTTCGGGCTCAACCCGTTCGGCTGGCGCGTGATGATGGCGCTGCTCGGCACCCTCATGGTGCTGCTCGTCATCCGCATCACCCGCCGCCTCACCCGCTCCACGCTGATCGGGGCGCTGGCCGGCCTGTTCGTCGCGATCGACGGCATGGCGATCGTGCTCTCGCGGACGGCGCTGCTCGACAACACCCTGGCCTTCTGGGTCGTCGTCGCGTTCGGCTGCCTGATCATGGACCGCGACCGCACCCGCCGGATCCTGGCCGAACGGGTGCGCGCGTTCCCCGACGACCACACCGCGCTGCTGACGCTGCGCCAGGGCTTCGGCCCGCGGACCGGCTGGCGCCCGTGGCGCTGGGCCGCCGGCTTCGCGCTCGGCATGGCCTGTGCCACCAAGTGGTCGGGCGTGTGGTTCATCGTGGCGTTCGGCCTGTGCACGGTCATCTGGGACGTCGGCATGCGCCGGGTGGTCGGCGTCCGGCCGTCGGCCGCCATGCGCGGCGCCGCAGTGGAGGGCGTGCTCGCGTTCGTCGCGATCGCGATCGTGCCCGTCGTGGTCTACATCGTGTCGTGGTCGGGCTGGCTGTTCACCGACGGCGGCTTCTACCGCGACTGGGCGGCCAACAACCCGGCGTCGGGCATCTGGGCGCTCGTCCCCGACAACCTCCGGTCGCTCTGGTACTACCACGGCCAGATGCTCAACTTCCATCGCGGCCTGACCTCGCCGCACTCGTACCAGAGCAACGCGTGGAGCTGGTTCCTGCAGACGAGGCCGACGAGCTTCTTCTACGAGTCGCCCGGCCGCGGCGTGGCCGGCTGCACCGCGAACAAGTGCTCGCAGGAGGTCATCGCCCTCGGCAACCCGATCATCTGGTGGGCGGCCACCGCGGCGTTCCTGCACCAGGCCTGGCGCTGGCTCACCAAGCGCGACTGGCGCTCCGGCGTCGTGGTGCTCGCCGTCCTGGCCGCATGGCTCCCCTGGCTGGGCTTCCAGGGCCGCACGATCTTCACCTTCTACTCGGTGGTGATGATCCCGTTCCTCGCGATGGCGCTGGCGATGAGCCTCGGCACCGTGCTCGGCAAGGCCGACGCCTCCCCCACCCGCCGCACGGTCGGTGCGGCGGCGGTCGGCTCGGTCGTGCTGCTCGCGGTCGCGGCGTCGTGGTTCTTCTACCCGATCTGGGCCGGCCAGGTGATGCCCTACGACGCCTGGCACCTGCGGATGTGGTTCGACACCTGGGTGTAGCGCCCTCGTGCGGACGACCCCGCGTCAGATGCCCAGCAGCGTGCGCAGGTGGCGGGGCGGCGGCGAGCCGTGGCCGAGCACCGCGTCGTGCACCTCGCGGTCGCTCCAGCCGGGGAACGCGGCCCGCACGTCGCCCACGACGTCGTTCACCGCGGCCCAGCCGACGTAGTACGTCGAGAGCTGCGTCGAGGTGAGCAGAGCGCGGCGCCACTTGCCGGCGGCCTCGCCCTCCTCCTGGTGGCCGCGGCCGAGCATGAGGCGCATGGCCTCCTCCTCGGTCATGCCACGGGTGTGCACGCGGACGTCGAGGATCGCGTTGATCGTCATGCGCAGCTGCATCTTCAGCTGCTGCAGCCGCACGGCGAGCGCGCCCTGCTCCCCCAGCCCGGCGTCGTAGCCGCGCTCGGCCATGAGCTGCTCGGCGTACACCGCCCAGCCCTCGACGAACGGGCCGCTCCAGAACGCGGTGCGCACGCGGCTGCCGGTGCGCGGGCGGCGCGAGTGGCCGAGCTGCAGGACGTGGCCCGGCATGGCCTCGTGGACCGTGAGGTCCTGCAGCATCGCGGAGTTGTACTCGCGGTAGAACGACGCGACGCGGCCGGCGTCCCAGCCCGACGGCGTCGGCGACACGGCGAAGAACGTCGGCAGCGAGGCGGTCTCGAGCGGGCCGGGCGGGTCGCAGTAGGCGACGGCGACGCCGCGATGGATCTCGGGCATCTCGACGATCTCGACCGGGTCGTCGTAGATCGTCACGAGGTCGTGCTCGCGCACGAACGCCGTGGTGCGCTCGAGGGCCTCGGCGCACAGCGGCAGCACCGTCGCGTCATCGACCGGCCCGGCCGACGCCACGGCGTCGAGCGCCCGGCGCACCAGGGACCCGGCGTCGTCGGGCGGCGGCACCGGCTCGCCGAGGTAGGCCGCCGCGGCCCGGGCGATCTCGCCCTCGATGCGCGCGAGATCGCCCTCGGCGCGGTGCAGGACGTCGTCGGGGGTGAGCCCTGCGTCGAGGACGGCCCAGAGCTTCGCGGCGTACTTCTCCGGCCCGAGCCGGGGGTCGCGGGTCGCCAGTCCCGACTCGAGCCGGTCGCGCAGCCAGCCGATGTGGGCCTCGAGGGCGCCGTCGGCCTCGGCGCGCAGCGGCTCGATCGCCGACCGCATCGACGGCGCCTCGTCGAGGGCCTCCGCGACCAGCGTGCGCAGCAGGCCCTGGGTGCCGGCGAGCTGCCCGATCGCGGTCTCCACGTGCACCTGCGGCATCTCGCCGAGCATCTCCCGCGCCACCGCGAGGTGCTCCGGCACGGCCGCGAGCCGGCCGGCCAGCGACTGCAGGCGCTCCTCGAGCGGCGCGAAGTCGCGGGCGAGCAGGACGTACAGCGCCGTGCCCGGGTTGGCGACCAGCGGGTTCCAGCGGGGCTCCTGCAGCACCTCGATCGCGAGGTGCTCGGCCGACAGGTGCGACCGCAGGATCTCCAGATCGACCGCCGACGCCGTGCCGAGCGCGAGGTCGTCGACCTGGTCGACGGCGGAGAGCCCCTGCTCCACGATCGAGCGGGTCTCCTCCAGCCCCTCCTCGGAGAGGTCGGGGAGGCGGTCGTCGAAGCGGTGGTCGCCGAGCGACGTCGCGGTGACGGGGTCGCGGGCCAGCAGCCCGTCGAGGATGCGGTCCGACAGCGCCGCGAAGGTCTCCTCGGCCGACGAGTCCGTCAGCTCCCACTCAGTCATGGGCCGACGCTAGCCGACGTCAGCCGGGCAGGCCCTCGGCGCTGCGCACGGAGGCGCGGTAGGTGCGGACGGCGCTGCGCAGCGCCTGCTCGGCGTCGACGCCGTCGCGACGGGCCTGGGCCACCAGGGCGAGCAGCAGCCGGCCGTAGTCGTCCTCCGAGGGCGCGCCGTCCGTGACGGCGGCGACGGCCTGCTCGGCGGCCTGCGCCGCCGCGGCATCCGTCGCGGGGAGCCCGAGCGCCTTCGAGCGCGAGAGCAACTTGGCGGCGAGCACGAGGGCGGGCAGCGCCTGCGGCACGCCGTCGGTGACCGACTCGCGGCCCTTCTCGGCGGCCTTGAGCGCCGACCAGTTCGCCTCGACCTCCTCGGCCGTCGCGGCGTCGACGTCGCCGAACACGTGCGGGTGGCGGCTCACCAGCTTGTCGACGATGCCGGCAGCGACGTCGTCGATCGACCAGGGCTCGGCGCGCTCCTCGGCGATCCGCGCGTGGAAGACCACCTGCAGCAGCAGGTCGCCGAGCTCCTCGCGCAGCGCGGCGTCGTCGGCGGTCTCGATGGCCTCGACGGTCTCGTAGGCCTCCTCGACGAGGTACTCGACCAGGGACTCGTGGGTCTGCTGGGCGTCCCACGGGCAGCCGCCCGGGGATCGCAGCCGGTCCATGACTGCGACGAGGTCGAGCAGCCGCTCGCCCCGCCGCTCCGTCACGTGCGCGTCCTCGAGGTGGCGGGTCAGCCGGCCGGGGTGGCCTCGGCGGAGGGGACGCCGGGCAGCTGCGACAGGTCGTCGTCGACCGGGCCGAGCTGCGCCTGCTGGGGGTCCCACGTGCCGAAACGGGGGGCGACGTCGACGCCGATCTCGTCGCTCAGCTTCACCAGGTAGTCGACGACGGCCTGCTGCTGGGCGGTGCCGTCGGCGCCGGGGGCCAGCTTCTTGCCGAGGGCGTCGGTGAGCAGGAACGCGCGGGCGAAGTCGTTGATCTGGCTCGGCGGGATGTTCTGCTGGCCCGCGAGGGCGATCTCGAGGCCGGTGCGGTCGCCGCTGAACTGGGCCTCGATCGTCTGGCTGATGATCGTGTCGACCTCGCCCTGCGTGACGGTGACGCCCTCGCGGCGGGCCGCCTCCTCGAGCAGCAGCTGGCGGGTCAGCCGGTCGACGGTCGACGCCGTCGCGGCGCCGCGGTCGAACGAGGCGCCCTGGAGCTGGACGTTCTTCGAGTTGTCCTGGAAGACCTGGTAGACCTCGTCGACCTGGCTGGAGACGGTCGCGTCGCTGACCGACTGGCTCCCCACGACGATCGCGCTGCCCGCGTTGTTGGCGCACGCCGCGAGCACCACGACGAGCGCGGCTGCGCCGGCGGCACGGACGGCGGTGCGGAGGCGGGAACGGGTCGTGCTCACGGGCGTCCTCTCAACGGGCGGAGACAGGCTCGATCAGGACGGCGTCGAGCAGCTCGCCCAACCAGTCCAGCAGGGCCGTGTCGCGGACCGGCTGGCCGCCCACGCGGGCGGTCATCGGACGCGGCACCAGGATCGTACGGGTCGCGGGCTTCACCAAGGATCCCGGGTACAGGCGTCCGAGGCGCAGCGCGCGCGACTCGGGCAGTTCGACGGGGGCCAGCCGGATGTGGTTCCCCTGGCTCACCACCTCCGACACCCCGGCCCGTCGGGCGTGGATCCGGAACCGGGCCACGGCCAGCAGGTTGGCGACCGGCTCGGGGAACTGGCCGTAGCGGTCGGTGAGCTCCTCGGCGACGGCGTCGACCTCCTCGGGCGTGGCCGCGGCGGCGAGCCGCTTGTAGGCCTCGAGGCGCAGCCGCTCCTCCGGGACGTAGTCGTGCGGCACGTGGGCGTCGACCGGCACCTCGACCTTCACGTCGGGGAGCTCCTCGGCCTCCTTGCCCTGGCGGAACTCCGCCACGGCCTCGCCGACGAGCCGGACGTAGAGATCGAAGCCGACGTCGGCGATGTGGCCGCTCTGCTCGCCGCCGAGCAGGTTGCCGGCGCCGCGGATCTCGAGGTCCTTCATCGCCACCGCCATGCCGGAGCCGAGGTCGGTGTTGGCCGCGATGGTCTGCAGGCGGTCGTGGGCGGTCTCGGTGAGCGGCTTCTCCGGCGGGTAGAGGAAGTACGCGTACCCGCGCTCGCGGCTGCGGCCGACGCGGCCGCGCAGCTGGTGCAGCTGGGAGAGGCCGAAGTTGTCGGCCCGGTCGACGATGAGCGTGTTCGCGTTCGGGATGTCGAGGCCGCTCTCGACGATGGTCGTCGAGACGAGGACGTCGAACTCCTTCTCCCAGAAGTCGACGATCACCTGCTCGAGCGCGTGCTCGTTCATCTGGCCGTGCGCCGTGCGCACGCGCGCCTCGGGCACCAGCTCGGCGAGCTTGGTCGCCACGCGCTCGATCGACTCGACGCGGTTGTGCACGAAGAAGACCTGGCCGTCGCGCAGCAGCTCGCGGCGGATGGCCGCGGCCACCTGCTTGTCGTCGTAGGGCCCGACGTAGGTGAGCACCGGGTGGCGCTCCTCCGGCGGCGTCTGGATCGTCGACATCTCGCGGATGCCCGTGACCGCCATCTCGAGCGTGCGCGGGATCGGCGTCGCCGACATCGTGAGGAAGTCGACGTTGGTGCGCAGCGCCTTGAGGTGCTCCTTGTGCTCGACGCCGAACCGCTGCTCCTCGTCGACGATGACGAGGCCGAGGTCCTTGAACCGCACCTCGGTGCTGAACAGGCGGTGGGTGCCGATGACGACGTCGATCGTGCCGTCGGCGATGCCCTCGATGACCGCCTTGGCCTCCTTCTCGGTCTGGAAGCGCGACAGCGCCGCGACCTTCACGGGGAACGCGGCGTAGCGCTCGGTGAAGGTCGACATGTGCTGCTGCACGAGCAGCGTGGTGGGCACGAGGACGGCCACCTGCTTGCCGTCCTGCACGGCCTTGAACGCCGCGCGCACGGCGATCTCGGTCTTGCCGTAGCCGACGTCACCGCAGATGAGGCGGTCCATCGGGACGAGGTTCTCCATGTCGCCCTTGACCTCGTCGATGGCCGAGAGCTGGTCGGGGGTCTCGTTGTACGGGAACGCGTCCTCGAGCTCGCGCTGCCACACGGTGTCCGGGCCGAACGCGTGGCCCTTGCTCGCCATGCGCGCGGCGTAGAGGCGGATGAGCTCGCCCGCGATCTGGCGCACGGCCTTGCGCGCCCGCGCCTTGGTCTTGGTCCAGTCCGCCCCGCCGAGCCGGTGCAGGCTCGGCGCCTCGCCGCCGACGTAGCGGGTCACCTGGTCGAGCTGGTCGGTCGGGACGTAGAGGCGGTCTCCCGGCTGGCCGCGCTTGGCCGGCGCGTACTCCACGACGAGGTACTCGCGGGTGGCGCCGGCGACGGTGCGCTGCACCATCTCGACGTACTTGCCGACGCCGTGCTGCTCGTGGACGACGTAGTCGCCGGCCTTGAGCTGCAGCGGGTCGATGGTCTGGCGGCGCCGGGTGGGCAGGCGGCGGACGTCGCGGGTGGTGGAGCGCTGGCCGACGATGTCGGTCTCCGTCACCACCGCGAGCTTGAGCCCGGCGGCGACGAAGCCGTGGTCGAGGCTGCCGCGCGCGACCTGCAGCACCGAGGCCTCGGGCGCCTCCTCGACCGACTCGACGAGGCGGGCCGCGAGCGCCTCGGAGCGGGCCGATTCCGCGATGCGCTCGGCCGTGCCGTGGCCGGCGGTGAGGACGACGACCGACCACCCGTCGGCCAGCCAGCCGCGGGCGTCCTCGAGCGCCTTCGCCGTCTCGCCGCGGTAGCTCTCCGCGGCACGGACGTCGATGGACACCCGGTCGACGGAGTCGGGGTCGAGGTCGTAGGAGCCATCCTCGGCCGCGACGTCGCCGCCGAACGGCGACACCGACCACCACGGCACATCGCGGGCGATGGCGGCGGCGCGGACGTCGGCCACGGTGCGGTAGGCGGCGTCCTGGAGGTCGATCGGCGTCACGTTGCCGGCCGCGGCGTTGTGCCACGAGGCCTCGAGGAACTCCTGGCTGGTGGCTACGAGGTCGTGGGCCCGGGTGCGCACGCGCTCGGGGTCGGTGACGACGACGAGCGAGCCCTCGGGCAGCAGGTCGACGAGCAGCTCCATGCCGTCGGCGAGGACCGGGGCCAGGGCCTCCATGCCCTCGACGCCGATGCCCTCGGCGAGCTTGTCGAGCATCTCCTCGAGCTCGGGGTGCTTCTCGGCCAGCGCGCGGGCGCGGGCGCGCACCTCGTCGGTGAGCAGCAGCTCGCGGCAGGGCGGGGCCCACAGCCCGTGCGGGGCCACCTCGAGCGAGCGCTGGTCGGCGACCTTGAACCAGCGGATCTCCTCGACGGTGTCGCCCCAGAACTCCAGCCGGACCGGGTGCTCCTCGGTGGGCGGGAAGACGTCGACGATGCCGCCGCGCACCGCGAACTGGCCGCGCTTGTCGACGAGGTCGGTGCGCGTGTACGCCGCGCCCGCGAGGCGCTCGACGAGCACCTCCATCGAGATGTCCTGGCCCTGCTGGACGCTGACCGGCGCGAGGTCGCCGAGGCCCTTGACCACCGGCTGGAGCACCGCGCGGATGGGCGCGACCAGAACGCTGACCGGCCCGGCCGCGGGGTCGTCGGCGCTGGGGTGGGCCAGGCGCCGCAGCACGGCGAGCCGGCGGCCGACGGTGTCCGACGACGGGCTCAGCCGCTCGTGCGGCAGGGTCTCCCAGGCCGGGAACTCGGCCACCGCGTGCTCGGGCAGCAGGTCGCCCAGTGCCGTGGCCAGGTCCTCGGCCTCGCGCGCGGTCGCGGTCACGACGAGCACCGGTCGGCCTGCGCCCTGCGGCGCGCCCACGGCGCCCACGACGAGCGGGTACAGCGCCTGGGGGGCGGTGATCTCGAGGTGCTCGGTGGCCGACGCCGTGCCGGTCAGGCGGGCGCGGCGCACGACCTCGGCGACGCCGGGGTCGGCCAGGAGGACGTCGAGGAGGCCGGCCAGGGGCGCGGGCCCGACAGCGGAGGCGGCGGGTGCAGCGGTGGTCATGGTCCCTTCCCGGCGCACGCCCAGAAGCCCCGCTCCTCGGCGAGGGCGGGGGTCGGCGTGCTGCCGTGCACCAGACTACGTCCGCAACGACCGCGCCGCTGTCGGGGCCGGCGGCCAGGATGTGCCCATGACTGCGGACTGCTCGTTCAAGGACCTGTGCCTCGACGCCGTCGACTCGGAGGTGCTCGCCTCGTTCTGGGGCCGCGCCCTGGGCCGGCGGGTGGAGTCGACGGACGACGGCGGCTACGCCGTGCGCCCCTCGGGCCACCCCGCCGAGAACATGTGGGTCGACCCGGTCCCGGAGCCTCGGCTGGCCAAGACCCGGGTGCACCTCGACCTGCGGCTCGCCGCGGCCGACCCCGCGCCGCTCCTCGAGGCGGGCGCGACCCTCGTGAGCGAGCCGGCGGGCGAGCAGCGCTGGTGGGTGCTCGCCGACCCGGACGGCAACCTGTTCTGCGCGATGCCGCCGGCCCCGCCGGAGTGGGGCGCGCCGGCGGTCGAGGTGCCCACGCCGTTCGAGCTCGTCGTCGATGCCGCCGACCCGGGGGCCGCCGCGACGTGGTGGGCCGAGCGCATGGGCGGCACCGCCCAGACCCGCGAGGGCTCGCCGTACTGGTGGATCCAGGGCGCCGAGGGGTTCCCCTGGTACGCCTGGGTGTTCAACCAGGTGCCCGAGGCCAAGACGGTGAAGAACCGGATGCACTGGGACGTGTCTCTCGCGCCCGGGGCCCAGACACCGAAGGCCCTCCTCGACGCCGGCGCCAGGCTGCTCCGCGAGCCCGACGACGAGATCCACTGGTGGGTCCTGGCCGACCCCGAGGGCAACGAGTTCTGCGCGTTCGTCGCTGATTAGCCCCTCCAAGCCCGCCTCCTCCGTCGGCGGGCGTCGGGGCAGCGCTCGCCCCGACCGTCCGCCCCAGCTCGCTGCGCTCGCCGTCGGCCCGTGCGGCCCGGCGCCTCGCTGCGCATCGGCCCCGAGCCTTCGGTCCTCCGGGGCGGACGAGGGGGCGCCGGCTTCGCCGGCGGGGCGATCAGAGCGGCGGTCTCCGCTCCGCAAGCTCCGCTCCGCCGCGGCGTCGGGTCGCCGTGAGCGTGTCCGTGCGCTGCCCCTAGCTCCATCTCCTCCCATGAGTTCCGTCGGAGGGGACGGCGTGGCTGCGGCGGCCCGGGTCGGGGCTAGGTTGCGGCGGTGATGTCGTCGGCCGCTGCTCCCGCGCCCGCACGGCTGTGGCCGATGCATGTCGGGGGGTTCCTGGGGCCGTTCGGCGGGCTGGTCGTCGTGCCGATGCTGCCGGAGGTGGCCGACGCGTTCGGCACCACGGTGCAGACGGCTGCATGGTCGCTGAGCGTCTACACGCTGCCGCTCGCCCTGCTCATGCAGGTGTCGGGCACGCTCGCCGACGTGTGGGGGCGCACCCGCACCGTGCGGACGGCGTACCTCGTCTACGCCGCTGCGTCGCTCGCCTGCGCTGCCGCGCCCACGACCGAGCTCTTCTTCGGCGCGCGGATGCTTCAAGGCTCGGCCAACGCCTTCACCACACCGCTGCTGGTGGCCGCCCTCTACGACGCCGTGCCGCGCGAGCGGCTCGGCCGCGCCCTGGGCCGGTTCGGCGGGATGCAGGCCGCGGGCATGGCGTTCGCACCGCTCGCAGGCGGCATCGCCGGCGCGCTGGACTGGCGGCTCGGGTTCGTCGCCATCGCCGTCGTCGCCGGCGGTCTCGCGCTCGTGCCGCCGCGCGCGGCGCGCCGGGCGGCGGCTGCATCGCTCTCGCTGGTGGCACGGTGGCGCTCCCTGGCCAACGTGCGGCTCGTGCGCGCGTGCGCCGTCGCCCTGATGTTCAACCTCACTGCATCCGGCGCGGTGCTGCTCATCTCCCTGCTCGCCGCCGATCGCTTCGACCTCGGGCCCGGCCAGCGCGGGCTCGTGGTCGCCGCCTACGGCACGGCGGGCCTGCTGCTGTCACCGGTGCTCGGCCACCTCGTCGACACCTACGGGCCGCGACGCACCGGGGTCGGGGTGTTCGCGCTGCTCGCCTCGGTCGTGGCGGCGGCCGCGTGGTCGCCGTCGGTGGCCGCGCTGGTCCTGGCCTCCGCCCTGGCTGGCGCGGCCGCCACCGGCTCGCGCGTGGTGGTCAACAGCCTGAGCGTCACGAGCACGCCGGCGAACCCGGGCGGCGCGGCATCGATGACGATGTCGTGGCTGTTCCTCGGCGCGGCGATGGCACCGCTGCTGCTCGTCCCCGCCTACGACCACGCGGTGGTCGTCGGGTTCCTGGTGGCGGCGTCCACCGCCGCCGCGGCGTCGCTGCTCGCGGTGCCGCGGCTGGCTCAGCCCGAGACCGCGGCGATCGACGACGCCCCGCCCATCACCGCGGTGCGCGAGTAGCGGAGGCGCCGCTCGATGCGAGCTCGAGCAGCCGGCCGCCGCCGAGCTCGACAGCCATCGCGGCGAAGCGGTCCGCGGCCGGCACCGCGGTCGCACCGGTGCGGCGGGCGACGTACACGTCGCGCGGCGGCATCTTCGGCCACGAGTGCAGGACCACCACGCCCGGGTCGGTCTGGTCGACAGCCAGCAGCGGCATGAGCGCGGCGCCGAGCCCCGCCGCGACCATCGCCTGCAGCGAGCCGTTGTCGTTGGTGCGGAACGAGTAGCGCGGGATGATGCCGCGCTGCGAGAGCCACGCCTCGACCTCGCCGTGGGCGTGGTGCGGCTCGGGCCCGAGGATGGGCCGCTCCCCCAGCGCCGTCACGGGGTAGCCGCCCTGGCGCAGGCTGCCGAGCACCGGGTCGTCGGGGCGCGTCACGACGACGTACGGGTCGTGGACGACGACGTCGACCACGACGTCGCGGTGCTTCACCCGCTGGTCGAGGAAGGTCACGTCGACGACGCCCTCGATGAGCAGCTCGGCGAGCTCGGGGCTCAGCTCGCCCGGCACGATCTCGATGCCGACGTCCGGCGTCTCCCGGCGCAGCTGCGCGATGAGCGTCGGGAGCAGCCGCACCGACACCGACTGGAACGTGCCGACCACGAGCCGGCCGCCGGTGCCGCTCTCGAGGTCGTCGAGCTCGCGGCCGAGCACCCCGAGCCGGTCGAGCACGCGCTCGGCATGGCGGAGCACGATGCGGCCCGCCGGCGTCAGCGTCGCGCGCCGGGGGCCGCCGGGGCGGTCGAGGACGCTCATGCCTACAGCCCGCTCGAGGCCGGCGATCTGCTGGCTCACCGCGGCCTGGCTGAACCCGAGCACGGCGGCGGCATCGGCGAACGTGCCCTCCTCGGCGACGGCGCGCAGGGCGGCGAGGTGGCGGATCTCGAGGTCGCGCAGACGCGCGTCGCGGGGTGTGCTCACGGTCACAGCGTCTCATAAGTATTGGCGATCCTTAGCATCGCTTTCAGTCGCTTTTCCTTATGCAACGCAGGACGTACCGTGGAGTCACACCCAGTGAGGGCGCCCGCCCTCGCACTGCTCGAGACGGAGGCTGCCATGGACGCCATCACCACCACGACGCAGACGGTCGCCACCGTCTCCCCGCTCGTCACCGCCACCCGCGTCGACCTCGACGCGCTCGCCCTCGCGATCGCCGAGGACGGCGTCGCGGCGTCGACCCCGCGCGTGCTCAGCCTCGTCCTCGAGGCCCGCGAGCTCGGCGCCGACGCCTCGCTCGTCGAGCTGCTCGCCGACGAGACCGCCGGCGAGATCGTGCGGATGCGCGCCTTCGGCATGCTGGCCGGCCAGGTCGAGTCGCTGCGCCGCCCGCTGCCGCACCCCGCGGACATCCTCAGCGCCTGACCGCGCGAGGCCCCGCCTCCGGTTCTCCTCGTGCCGCAGCCCCCGCCGCAAGGCGGGGGCTGCGGCACTTCTGCGTCCGGGGCCTAGGCCAGCCCGGCGAGGGCGGCGACGACGGCGTCGGCCACGACGGGCCGCGCGACGAGCAGCTCGCCGACCAGCGGCGGCATCCGGTTGTAGACCAGCGGCCGGCCGGAGAGGTCCGACACCCGCAGGCCCGCAGCCTCGGCCACGGCGGCCGGCGCCGCCACGTCCCACTCGGAGAGCCCGGAGTCGTGCAGGTAGGCGTCGGCCCGGCCCTCGACGACTTCGACGGCCTTCACGCCCGCGGAGCCGACGCTGTAGGCCTCGACCTCGACGCCGAGGCGCTCGGCGAGCGCCGGGATGAGGGCGTCGAGCGCGGCCGGCGGCCGGGTGCGGCTGACGACGAGGCGCAGCAGGCCCGTGGGTGCGGCGTCGTGGACGGCGGGCACGGTCGCGGTGTCGAGGACGTCGCCGCGCGCGGGCAGCGCGACGGCGCCGGCGACCAGCGAGCCCGACTCCCACAGCGCGACGTGGACGGCGAAGTCGCTGCGGCCCTGGCCGTACTCCCAGGTGCCGTCGAGCGGGTCGACGATCCAGACGCGGTCCGAGCCGAGGCGGACCGTGCCGTCGACGCCCTCCTCGGAGAGCAGCGCGTCGTCGGGCCGGGCCTCGGCCAGCCCAGCGGCCAGGAGCTCGTGGGCCGCGCGGTCGGCGCGGTCGCGGAGGTCCTTGGCCTGCTCGCGGGAGGCGCTGTCGGCGTCGAAGCCCTCGCGCATCGACAGCAGCAGCCGGCCCGCCTCGGCGGCGAGGTCGCGGGCGAGGATGACGTCGGAGTGGTGGCTCATGCGTGGTACCTGTTCTGGGCCCGCTCGAGCCCCTCGTGCAGCAGCAGCTCGACGGCGTCGGCGGCCTCGACGACGAGCAGCGGCAGCTCCTTGCGCTCGACCGACGACCACGGCTTGAGGACGAAGTCGGCCGGGTCCTGGCGGCCCGGCGGGCGGCCGATGCCGACGCGGATGCGGTACCAGTCGCCGCTGCCCGTCGACCGGCGGATCGACTTGAGGCCGTTGTGGCCGTTGTCGCCCCCGCCGAGCTTGAGGCGCAGCGCGGCGAAGGGGATGTCGAGCTCGTCGTGGACGACGACGAGCCGGTCGAGCGGCACCTTGTAGAAGTCGAGCAGCCCCTTCACGGGCCCGCCCGACTCGTTCATGTACGACGACGGCTTGGCCAGCACCGCGCGCTGGCCCTGGATGCGCTCCTCGGCCACCTGCGCGCGGGCCCGCTTGTGCGAGGCGAAGCGCCCGCTGCACCGCGACGCGAGCTCGTCGACGACGAGCTGCCCCACGTTGTGGCGCGTCTGCGCGTAGTCCGGCCCGGGGTTGCCGAGCCCGACGACGAGCCAGGGCGCGTTCTCGGTGCTCACGGCGTGCATCCTCTCAGGACAGGGCGACATGGCGAGGGCCCCGCACCATCGGTGCAGGGCCCTCGTCGGGGGTCTGGCGGGAGGCTCAGGCCTCGTCGTCCTTGCCGACCTCGGGGACGTCGGCGCCGGCGCCCTCCTCGGAGGTCTCGCCGTCGATGTCCTCGGTGGAGTGGGCGGCGACGTCGAGCATGTGGGCGTCCTCGGCCGCGAGCTCGGCAGCGTGCGCCTCGGCCTCGGCGGCGATCGCGTCGGCCTCCTTCTTCGTCACGATGACGAGGTCGACGTGCTCGAGCACGCGCTTGACCGGGTCGCGCTGCACGTCGCGCGGGGCGACGAGCACCTTGTCGCCGTCGATCTCGACGTTGAGCACGACGCCCGGGTTGCGCAGGGCGAGCGCGAGGTCGTGGTCGGGCAGCGCGACGTGGCGCAGCTCCTGGCCGTGACCGTAGATGACGGCGGGCACGAGCCCCGCGCGGCGGCTGCGGCGCGCGGCGCCCTTGCCGAAGTCCGATCGAGGCTCAGCCTTGATGCTGACCTGGTCCACTGCAATCTCCAACTGCTCGTACGGCGTGCGGCGCGCGTGAGAACACGACGCACGCGGGGTGCGGCCACGGGGGGCCGCGGGCAACGTGGGGGTGCCGCGCCTCGCGGCGGGGCGGTCGGCGCCTCGGCAGGGATGCGGGCGCGCAGCAACCGCGCGGTCCGCGTCGATCACGACACGCTGGCCCGTGAGGACCGGCGCACCCTCGCCGGGGAGCCTGCCGAGTCTAGTCCGGCAGGTCCCGATCGCCCAAACCGGCCGCCGGGGCCGGGGAGCGGGCCTAGAGGAAGCTGACGAACACCGCGACGGCGACGTTGACCAGGGTGAGCGCGCCCGCGGCGGCCCAGTAGCCCTTCTGCTGGTCCTCGGGCTTGCGGCGGCCCAGGAGGACGACGACCAGGACGGCCAGCGCGACGGCGAGCTTGATGCCGACCTTGGTGTTGTCGACAGCCTCGTCGTCGTCGCCGACCACCTTCGACGACAGCAGCCCGACCATCGCGATGCCCGTGACCACCTGGGTCAGCACGCCGTGCAGCATCGCGTTGTTGATGACCTTGGTGCTGGAGCTCATCTGCACCAGCCAGCCGCCGAGGAGGCTGGCGAGGCCGACGAAGTGCAGGAACACGAGGAGGTTGAAGAGGAAGTCCACGCCGCCACCGTACCTGGGCCCGCGGGACGGCCCGGGTCAGTGCCCCCGGGCCACCCACGCGTCGTAGTCGCCGGCCTCGGCCCCGATCGAGGTCTCGTCGCCGTGGCCGGTGAGGACGCGGGTCTCCCCCGGCAGCACCAGCAGCCGCTCGCGGATCGAGTCGAGGATCGTCGGGAAGCTGCTGAACGACCGGCCGGTCGCGCCCGGGCCGCCGTGGAACAGCGTGTCGCCCGAGAGCAGCACGCCGAGGTCCTCCGCGTAGAGGCACACCGCGCCCGGCGAGTGGCCGGGCGTGTGGAGCACCCGGAGCGACGTGCCGGCGACCTCCACGACGTCGCCGTCGGCGAGCGGCTCGAACGGCACACCGGCGTTGACGACGTCCCAGAGCATCGTGTCGTCGGGGTGCAGCAGCACGGGCGCGCCGGTCGCGGCGACGAGCTCCTGCACCGCGTTCACGTGGTCGTTGTGGGCGTGGGTGCACACGACCGCGACGACCCGTCGGCCGCCGACGGCGTCGAGGATCTTCGACGCCTCGTGGGCGGCGTCGACCACGACGACCTCGGCGTCGTCGCCGACGACCCAGACGTTGTTGTCGACGTCGAAGTCCTGGCCGTCGAGACTGAAGACCCCGCTGGTGACGACGCGCTCGACCCGTGCGGTCACTGCCCCATCACCACGACCGAGCGCAGCACCTCGCCGTGGTGCATCTTCTCGAAGGCGGCCTCGACGTCGCCGATGCCGATCGTCTCGGAGACGAAGTCGCCGAGCGGCAGACGGCCCTGCAGGTAGAGGTCGATGAGCATCGGGAAGTCGCGGCTCGGCAGGCAGTCGCCGTACCAGGACGACTTCAGCGCGCCGCCGCGGCCGAAGAACTCGATGAGCGGCATGTCGATGCGCATGTCGGGCGTGGGGACGCCGACGAGCACCACGGTGCCGGCGAGGTCGCGGGCGAAGAACGCCTGCTCGTAGGTCTCCGGCCGGCCGATGGCCTCGATGACGACGTCGGCGCCGAAGCCGCCCGTCGCCTCGCGGATCGCCTCGACGGCGTCGGTCTCGCGCGAGTTCACGGTGTGGGTCGCGCCGAAGTGCTTGGCCTTCTCCAGCTTCCGGTCGTCGATGTCGACCGCCACGATCGTGCGGGCGCCGGCGAGACGGGCACCCGCGATGGCGGCGTCGCCGACGCCGCCGCAGCCGATGACCGCGACGGTGTCGCCGCGCGTCACGCCGCCGGTGTTGATCGCCGCACCGAGCCCGGCCATGACGCCGCAGCCGAGCAGGCCCGCGACCTCCGGCGGCGCAGCCGGGTCGACCTTCGTGCACTGGCCCGCGGCTACGAGCGTCATCTCGGCGAACGCGCCGATGCCCAGGGCCGGCGAGAGCTCGGTGCCGTCGAGCAGGGTCATCTTCTGCGTCGCGTTGAACGTCGAGAAGCAGTACCAGGGACGGCCGCGCAGGCAGGCCCGGCACGTGCCGCACACGGCGCGCCAGTTGAGGATCACGTAGTCGCCGGGCGCGACGTCGGTGACGTCCGGCCCGACCGACTCGACGACGCCCGCGGCCTCGTGGCCGAGCAGGAACGGGAACTCGTCGTTGATACCGCCCTCGCGGTAGTGCAGGTCGGTGTGGCAGACCCCGCAGGCCAGCACCTTCACCCGCGCCTCGCCCGGGCCGGGCTCCGGCACCACGATCGTCTCGAGGCTGACCGGCGCGCCCTTGCTGCGCGCGACGACTCCCTGCACCTGGACCGGCATGTCCCACCCTCTCGTGTTCGGCGTCTCCCCCGGCCACGGCAACCTAGCCCGTCGGCGCGCGCCGCACCCGCTCTAGCGGTCAGAGCGGGACGGTGTTGCGACCGGAGCGGCGCCGCCCGGGTCAGACGAGGTGGCGCGCGGCGGCCCAGCGGGCGAGCTCGTGGCGGTTGGAGAGCTGCAGCTTGCGCAGCACCGCCGACACGTGGGTCTCCACCGTCTTCACCGAGAGCACGAGGTCGCGGGCGACCTCGCGGTAGGTGTAGCCGCGGGCGATGAGGCGCATGACCTCGCGCTCGCGCGGGCTCAGCTGGTCGAGCCCCTCCACCTCGAGGGGGTCCTCCGCGCCCGACGAGAACGCGTCGAGGACGAAGCCGGCCAGGCGCGGCGAGAACACGGCGTCGCCGTCGGCCACCCGCCGGATCGCGTCGACGAGGTCGTCGCCGCTGATGTTCTTCGTGACGTAGCCGCGCGCCCCGCCCCGCACGACGCCGATGACGTCGTCGGCGGCGTCGGACACCGACAGGGCGAGGAACCGGACGGCCGGGAGGTCGGCGGTGCAGGCGTCGAGCACCGCGCGGCCGCCGCCGCCGGGCAGGTGGACGTCGAGCAGGACGACGTCGGGCCGCTGGCGGTGGATGACGGCGATCGCCTCGTCGGTGTCGCCGGCCTCGCCGACGACGTCGACGCGGTCGCCGAGCTCGGCGCGCACCCCGGACCGGAACATCTGGTGGTCGTCGACGAGGACGACGCGCAGGGGGCCGACGGACGACGGCTGGTCGGTCACGGGATGCTCCTCGCTCCGAGCGACATGGGCAGGACGAGCGTGACCTCGGCGCCCTCGCCGGGCGCCGAGCGGACCGTGGCCGACCCGCCGACGCGGGCCATCCGGGCGTGCACCGAGTCGCGCAGGCCGAGGCGGTCGTCGGGGACGGCGCCGGGGTCGAAGCCCGGGCCGCGGTCGCGGACGAAGACCTCGACCGAGTCGCGGCCGCACTCGACGTAGACCGAGATCGTGCCGCCCGCATGCTTGGCGGCGTTGACGACGGCCTCGCGGGCGGCGGCGACGAGGGCATCGACGCGGTCGTCGCGGGCGACGTCGCCGACCGGGACGAGCTCGACGGCGCAGGCGAACCGGCCCTCGACGTCGGCGATCTCGGCCTCGAGCGCGGCGACGAGCGTGCGCGACGCGTCGCCCGTGGGCGCGTAGAGCCAGCGCCGCAGCGCCCGCTCCTCGGTGCGCGCGAGGCGCATCACTTCGTCGGGGTCGTGGGACGAGCGCTGGATGAGGGTGAGGGTCTGCAGGACGGAGTCGTGCACCTGGGCGGCGACCTCGGCGCGCTCCTCGGTGCGGATGCGGGCCCGGCGCTCGGCGGCGGCGTCGCGCCACCAGCCGAGGACGAACGGCAGCAGCACGAGCGCGATGCCGGCGAGCGCGAGCAGCGCGGCGGCGAGGCCGCGCAGCGACGCGAGCACGTCGCCCTGGGCCGCGAGCGCGCCGAACGCGCCGAGCACCACGAGGGTGAGGCCGATGGCGATGCGCGGGAAGGCGTTGCGCAGCGCGGTGTTGGTGGTGAGCCGGGCGCTGGACGAGACCTCGGAGAGGATCTGCGACCGGCGCGTGTCGTCGGACTGGCGCCACAGCACCGCGACGCCGGCCCCGGCGAGGATCAGCGGTACGACCCAGGAGCCGAACACCTCGATGCCGCGGCTGCTCAGCAGCAGCACGACGCCGAGCGCCAACGCGCTGAGGCCGAGGACGCCGGCGAGGTCGCGGCCCGAGCCGTCGGCGGCGGGCCGGTCGTCGTCGGACAGCGGCAGCCAGGCCCAGTAGGCGGCGTAGAGCGCGATGCCGAACCCGCTGAGCGCCATGACGACGAAGGCCACGCGCACCCAGCCGACGTCCCACGCCATGTGGTCGGCGATGCCCCGGCAGACGCCGCCGAGCAGCCGGCCGCGGCGCCGCCGCACGGCGCGGCGGTCGGGCCGCAGGAACGGCGACGGCGGCCGCGGGGGCGGCGGGACGGGCATGCTCACGGGATCCATGATCCCTGCCCGGGGGCAGGGGCACATCGGGGTCGGCACCCTGCGCGCGTCCCGGGCATGATCAGGGTGGTCTCAGGGGCGCTCCCCGATGTGAGGAGCACCCGGGCAGGACGACGGTAGGTGCCATGACAGAGAACCCGACCCTCCCGGGCGAGCCGGTCGACCCCGACGGCTCGCCGAGCAGCTCCGGCGCCACGGCGCCCGGCAGCACGTCGTCCGACGCCCCCGGCGCCGGCACCGCGGGCCCCGGCACCTACGGCCCCGGCTCCTACGGCCCGGGCTACCCGCCGCCGTACCCGCCGCCCGCCTACGCCCCGCCGCGGCGCCCGCTGCGCCGCAGCCGCAACGACCGCGTGATCTCCGGCGTCTGCGGCGGCCTCGCCGAGAACCTCGCGATCGACGCGACGCTGCTGCGCATCCTGGTCGTCGTCGCGACCGTCTTCACCGGCGGCGCGCTGATCCTGGCCTACCTGCTGGCGTGGCTGCTCATGCCCGACACGCCGGCGTACGTCGTGCCGGTGGGTGCGCCGCAGGCCGCGCCGCAGTACGCGACCGCTGGCGCCCCCGCCGACGCGCCGGCGTCGTACGCCGCCGGCGGCACGGGCACCTACATCGACCCGGCCACCGGCCAGGTCTACGGCCCGCCGGTCGCGGTGGCCCCGCAGCCGCGCACCGAGCCGCGCAGCTACCTCGGCTGGATCACGCTGTCGGCCGCGGTCGCGGCAGGCGGCCTGCTGGGCATCCTCGGCGCCGCCGGCGTCAGCATCAGCGGCCTCGTGGTGGCTTCGGTGATCCTGCTCGTGCTCGGCGGCGGCCTGCTGGTCGGCGCCTGGCGCGGCCGGGCCCGCTGGCTCATCGCCCCCGCGCTCGTGATGCTGCTGTTCGTCCAGGGCGCCGCCGCGGTCGACGACATCAGGGCCCCCGGCTCCGGCGCGGGCGACCGCACCTGGACCCCGACGGGCACGTCGCAGTCGTACAGCCTCGGCGCGGGCAGCGCGACGCTCGACCTGCGCAAGCTGCCCGCGGGCGACGCGGACGTCGACGTCTCGATCGGCGCGGGCGAGCTCATCGTCCTGCTCCCTGCCGATGCGTCGGTGCGCATCGACGGCTCCATCGGCGCCGGCGAGTTCGACCTGCCCGGCAAGGAGCCGCAGTCCGGCGTCGGCCTGAACATGGACGCCACCGTCTTCGGGACGCCGACGCCGGCCGACGGACCGGACCCCGTCACGACCACGAACGTCGACCTGACCGCTCAGATCGGTCTCGGAACCCTGGAGGTGCGTCGTGCGACGTCATGACCTCGACTGGGTCTCGCTCATCGCGGGCCTCGTCTTCACCGTGCTGGCGCTGGGCTACCTGCTCGTCGCCGTGACCGACCTCAGCATCGACGGCCGGTTCGTGTGGCCCGTGGTCCTCGTCGCCCTCGGCGGCGCGGGCGTGGCCACCGCGGTCAAGGCCAACCAGCGCGAGGAGCAGCAGTTCCCCGCGCCGGTGCCCGGCGACGACCGGATCTGATCCAGCACCGCCCCTCGGCGCCGGCATCCCTCGGGATGCCGGCGCCGACGCGTGTCAGGACTTGTCCTCGATCTCCCACAGGTGGTCGAGGACGTGCCAGGCGATCCGGCGCAGGGCGTAGCGGGCGGGCCACTTGTAGGCCGGGTCGTCGGCCAGGAGCGCCGCGGCGGTGTCGGCGCGCATCGCATCGCGCAGCGCGGCGTCGTGGACGTCGAACGGCTTGTGCTTCACGCCGATGCCGCGGACGTAGTTGCGCTCGGACTCCACGACGTGGCGCACCACCTCGCTGGTGTCGCGGCCGCCGCCGCGCGGGCCCTTCGCGAGCTCCTCGGGCGCGGCGTCCGCGCCCTCGTGGAACAGCGCCCAGGCCGCCTCCAGCAGCGACACCTGCCGTTCCAGGTCGGCGCCGGCCTTGGCGCCCGTGGCCGGCGCGTCCTGCGGGAAGCGGACGTCGGTGGCGCCGAAGTCGGTCGTGGCCGTGCCCGGGGCGGCGGCGACCACGCGGGGGACGGCGTCCGAGGGGAACGTCACGCCCGCGCGCTCCGCGACGACGGCGTACCTCGGCGCGTACGACAGCAGGGCCTCGAGGGCCGCCTCGTCGCCGTCGCGGGTGCGGGCGCTGCGGGCCCAGCCGGGCCAGGCGGGGGCGATGGCGAAGGTGCGCTGGGCTCCCCGCTCGAGGACGACGTCGAGGTGCGTACGGGCCATGCGCCCAGCCTGCCCGGCCGGACCGACGGTCGGCAGGAATGCAGGACGCCTCTGCTGGCAGGATCAGGGACGTGCCCACGCGTCCAGGCTCGCAGCGCCCCACCCTCGAGCAGGTGGCCGCGCTCGCCGGCGTCTCGCGGGGCACCGCGAGCCGTGTGCTGTCGGGCGCGAGCAACGTGAGCCCGTCGGCCATCGCCGCCGTCCGCGCCGCGGCCGCCGAGCTGAACTACCGGCCGAACCTGTCGGCCCGCTCGCTCGTCACGGGCCGAACCGGGCTGGTCGGCCTCGTGGTCAACGAGTCCAACGACCACCTGTTCAGCGACCCGTACTTCGCGGAGGTCTCGCGCGGCGCGCACGATGCGCTGTCGGAGGCCGACGTCGCCCTCGTGCTCACGCTGGCCGGCGACGCGCGCGAGCGCGACCGCATCGTCGAGATCGCCTCGATGCGCCTCGACGGCCTGCTGGTGATCCACGGCCACAGCGACACCGAGCTCGTCGCGGGCATCGAGCGGGTGCGCGTGCCGGCGGTGTTCTCCGGCCGCGTGCCGATCGAGGGCGAGTCGAAGGTCTGGTACGTCGACGCCGACAACCGCGGCGGTGCACGGCTCGCCACGGAGCACATGCTGGGGCGCGGCCGGCGCCGCGTCGTCCACATCACCGGCCCGCTCGACATGGCCGCCGGCCACGACCGGCGCCTCGGCTGGCAGGACGCCCTCGACGCGGCGGGCATCGAGCGCACCGACGCGATGGTCGAGCCCGGCGACTTCAGCCCGGCCAGCGGCACGGCCGCGATGCGCGCGCTGCTCGCCCGGGTGCCCGACCTCGACGGCGTCTTCGTGGCCAACGACCTCATGGCCCTCGGCGCCCTGCAGGCCCTGGCCGACGCCGGCCGCTCCGTGCCCGACGACGTCGCGGTCGTGGGCTTCGACGACGCCGACGCCGCCCGTGCCTCGACGCCCACGCTCACCACCGTGGCGCAGCCGATGGCCGATATCGGCCGCCGGATGGCCGAGCTGCTCCTGCAGCAGCTGGCCTCCCCCGACACCGACCCCGTCCACGAGGTGCTGCCCACCCGCCTCGTCGAGCGCGGCTCCGCCTAGCCCTTACGCGTACGCGTCAGGCGAGGCCGTTCTCGGCGGCGATCGCGGCGTAGTGGCGGCCGCTGGCCTTCACGACGCGTTCCTGGGTGCCGTAGTCGACGTGGACCAGGCCGAAGCGGCGGGTGTAGCCGAAGGCCCACTCGAAGTTGTCGAGCAGCGACCACGCGAAGTACCCGCGGACGTCGACGCCCTTGCTGATCGCGTCGTGGATCGCGGCGACGTGCTGCTCGAGGTAGTCGATGCGCGGGTGGTCGTGCACGGCGCCGTCCTCGAGGACGTCGTCCCACGCGGAGCCGTTCTCGGTGATGTAGATCGGCAGCGGCTGGTAGTCCTGCGACAGCCGCACGAGGGTGTCGGTGAGGCCGCTGGGCTCGATGTCCCAGCCCATGTGCGTCGTCTGCTCGCCGTTGGGGACGATCTCGACGTCGTCGGTGCCCACCCACGGCGTCGGCCGCTCGCCGGGGCCCGGCACGCGCGGGGCGTCGAGGCCGCGGACGATCCACGACGAGTAGTAGTTGACGCCGAGCCAGTCGAGGCGCGCGCTGATCGTCTCGAGGTCGCCGTCCTGCACGAACGACAGGTCTGTGATGGGCGCGAGGTCGGCGACGACGTCGGCCGGGTACTCGCCCTTGAGGACGGGGTCGAGGAACCAACGGTTCTGCATGCCGTCCATGCGGCGCGCGGCCTCGACGTCGCGCTCGGAGCTGGTCTGCGGCGTCACGCGGTAGAGGTTGGGCACGATGCCGACCTCGGCAGGGCGCCGTCCGCCGTGCAGGACCTCGGCGGCGAGGCCGTGCGCCAGCAGCAGGTGGTGCGACGCCGTCACCGCCGCGACGGGGTCGGTGATGCCGGGCGCGTGCTCGCCCGAGGCGTAGCCGAGGAACGCCGAGCACCACGGCTCGTTCATCGTGGCCCACTTGCGCACGCGGTCGCCGAGCCGGTGCTGCACGACGGCGGCGTACTCGGCGAAGCGGTAGGCCGTGTCGCGGTTGGTCCAGCCGCCCTTGTCCTCCAGGGCCTGCGGCAGGTCCCAGTGGTAGAGCGTCGCGTAGGGCTCGATGCCCCGCTCGAGCATGCCGTCGACGAGGCGGTCGTAGAACTCGAGGCCGCGGTCCTCGATGACGCCGTTGCCCTGCGGCTTGATCCGCGGCCACGAGATCGAGAAGCGGTACGCCGAGAGGCCGAGCGAGCGCAGCAGGTCGAGGTCGGCCGGCCAGCGGTGGTAGTGGTCGCAGGCGACGGTGCCGTCGGAGCCGTCGAGGATCGCGCCCGGGCGCTCGCAGAGCGTGTCCCAGATGGAGCGGCCGCGGCCGTCCTCGGTGCTGGCGCCCTCGATCTGGAAGGCGGCGGTGGCGGCGCCCCAGACGAAGCCCTCGGGGAAGTGGCGGCCGGTGCTCACGAGTCTTGATCCTCCTGGCGGCCGGCCCGTGAGTGCCGGTCGCGTCGTGCCGAGGACCCGGGCGGGCTCGCCGGGGTCCGGACCCATCGTGCCGTCCCCGCACGTGGGTGGTGGCCGGTCGGGGCTCCCTCGTCCCGGACCGGCCACCACTCAAGCGCCCCGCGCGACGCGGGGACGATCCCCCCTCAGCCCGAGAGGCTCGTCCGCCCGCCGTGTGGGAGCGCTCCCACAGTGCACCAGCCCGGAACCCTGTGTCAACGGTTCCGACCAAGATTTCTCGCCGCGATCTGGTAGTCGATCTGCGCGGTCTGGCGCGCGATCGGACTACCAGTTCGGGGTTACTCCCACTCGATGGTGCCGGGGGGCTTGCTGGTGATGTCGAGGACGACGCGGTTGACCTCGCGGACCTCGTTGGTGATGCGCGTGGAGATCCGGGCCAGCAGGTCGTAGGGCAGGCGCGACCAGTCGGCGGTCATCGCGTCCTCGCTCGACACCGGGCGCAGCACGATGGGGTGGCCGTAGGTGCGGCCGTCGCCCTGGACGCCGACCGAGCGGACGTCGGCGAGCAGCACGACCGGCAGCTGCCAGATGCCGCGGTCGACGCCGGCGGCAGCGGTCTCCTCGCGCACGATCGCGTCGGCCTCGCGCAGGACGTCGAGGCGCTCGCGCGACACCGCGCCGACGATGCGGATCGCCAGGCCCGGGCCGGGGAACGGGTGGCGCCAGACCATCTCCGACGGCAGGCCGAGCTGCTCGCCGACGGCGCGCACCTCGTCCTTGAACAGCGTGCGCAGCGGCTCGACGAGCGAGAACTGCAGGTCGTCGGGGAGGCCGCCGACGTTGTGGTGGCTCTTGATGTTGGCGGTGCCGGTGCCGCCGCCGGACTCGACGACGTCGGGGTAGAGCGTGCCCTGCACGAGGAACTCGACCTGCTGCCCGTGCGCGCCGGCCTCCTCGACGACCTCGCGGGCGGCGTCCTCGAAGACGCGGATGAACAGGCGCCCGATGGTCTTGCGCTTCTCCTCCGGGTCGGTCACGCCGTCGAGCTCGGAGAGGAACCGGTCGGACGCGTCGACGACCTTGAGACGGATGCCGGTGGCGGCGACGTAGTCGCGCTCGACCTGCTCGCGCTCCCCCTTGCGCAGCAGGCCGTGGTCGACGAACACCGCGGTGAGGTTGTCGCCGACGGCGCGGTGCACGAGGGCCGCGGCGACGGCGGAGTCGACGCCGCCCGAAAGGCCGCAGATCACGAGCTTGTCGCCGACCTGCGCGCGGATCGCCTCGACCTGCTCGTCGATGACGTTGGCCGCGGTCCACGTGGGCTCGAGCCCGGCGATGTCGTAGAGGAAGTGCTCGAGCACCTTCTGGCCGTGCTCGGAGTGCATGACCTCCGGGTGGAACTGGACGCCGGCGAGGCCGCGCGAGGTGTCCTCGAAGCCGGCCACCGGGGCGCCGTCGGACACCGCGACGACGGTGAAGCCCTCGGGCGCGCGGTGGACGGCGTCGCCGTGCGACATCCACACGGTCTGCTCGGCGGGCGTGCCGGCGAACAGCACGGACGAGGCGTCGGTGACGGTGATGGGGGTGCCGCCGAACTCCGACAGGCCGGTGCGGGCCACCTCGCCGCCGAGGGCGGCGGCCATCGCCTGGAAGCCGTAGCAGATGCCGAAGGTGGGGACTCCGGTGGTGAACAGACCGGCGTCGACCTGCGGGGCGCCCTCGGCGTAGACCGACGACGGTCCGCCGGACAGGATCACCGCGGCGGGGTCCTTGGCGAGCATCTCCTCGACCGGCATGGTCGACGGGACGATCTCGGAGTAGACGTGCGCCTCGCGCACGCGGCGGGCGATCAACTGGGCGTACTGCGCCCCGAAGTCGACGACGAGGACCGGGCGGTGGGCGGGGGCGGTCACCGGGATCAGCAGGCCTTCCGGAACAGCGCCCCGCGACAGCAGGGCGGGCGGTGGTCCCGATCGTAGTCGGGGCCCGCCGCCCGCCCGAAACGCCGCTGCTGGGCCTAGAGGTTCGAGGTGGTCCCCACGTTGAACTGCCAGCCGTTGGCGGCGAGGAAGATCAGGGAGATCACCGAGAGCACGACGCCGATGATGCCGAGGATGAAGCCGGCCTGGGCGAGCCCGCGGTTGGTCGCCAGGCCCTGGTCGGCGAGCTTCATGCCCTTGCGCCCCAGGAAGATCGCCGGGATCGCGGTGAAGATGCCGCAGCACACGATGCCGAGGATGCCCAGGACCAGGGCCGCGGTGCCGGTGCCGTTCTGCGGCTGCTGGTAGCCGGCGCCGCCGTAGGAGGCCGGCGGCATGGCGCCGTAGGACGGCGGCACCGCAGGCGCCTGGCCGTACGCCGGAGGCTGGCCGTAGGACGGCGGCGGAGGAGGCACGTCGCCGGGGATCCCGGGCGGCGGCGGCGTGTTCGGCTGCTGGGGCGGGCGCTGGGCGAACGGGTCGTCGCCGGGCGGCTGGGTGGGGTCGCTCATGGTCCCTCGCTTCGTCGGTGCCGGACGGGGGCCGGCACGGGCGGTCCGTCCTGACGCTAGCGCGCCCGGGCGCCGGTGCCGAGATACCGCGGGAAACTCCGGAGCCGCGCGTCGGGGCGGCGGCCTAGGCTCGGCCGGTCATGTCGCTGTCCCGGCTCCCCCTCCCCGACCCGGGGACCCCCGACCTACGCTCGGCCGCCGCCTACCTCCGGTGGACCGCGCGCGCGCAGTGGTACCTGCTGGCCCAGGGGGTCGTCTGGGGTGTGCTGTGGATGGGCGCCCAGGCGGCCGTGCCAGCCGCGCTCGGCATCGGCGTCCAAGCCGCGACCGAGGGCGATGAGACCCGCGTGCTGCAGGCGGCGGGCCTGCTCCTGCTGCTCGGCGTCGTCCAGGCCGGCGCCGGCGTCCTGCGCCACCGGATGGCCGTGAGCAACTGGATCGCGGCCGCGAGCCGCAGCCAGCAGCTCGTCGTCCGGCACGCGGCCCGGCTCGGCTCGCGCCTCACGCGCGACGTCGCCACCGGCGAGGTCGTGGCGGTCACGTCGTCCGACGTCGAGAAGATCGGCAGCGCCTACGACGTCTTCGCCCGGTTCGTCGGAGCGGTCGTCGCGTTCGTGGCGGTGGCCGGGATCCTGCTCGCGTCGTCGCCGCTGCTCGGCGTCGTCGTGCTCATCGGCGTCCCGCTGCTGGGCATCGCCGTCGGCCCCCTGCTCAAGCCGCTCGAGCGGCGGGAGTCGCAGCGGCGCAAGCAGCTCGGCCGCGCGACCGAGCTCGCCGCCGACACCGTCGCGGGCCTGCGCGTGCTGCGCGGCATCGGCGGCGAGGACCTGTTCGTGCGCCGGTTCCACGAGGCCTCGCAGGAGGTGCGGTCCTCCGCCGTCGAGGTGGCCCGCGTGCGCTCGCTGATGGAGGCGGCGCAGGTGGCGCTCCCCGGCTTCTTCGTCGTCGCCGTCACGTGGCTGTCGGCGCGCCTCGTCGTGTCGGGCGAGCTGCAGGTGGGCGAGCTCGTCGCGTTCTACGGCTGGTCGGCGTTCCTGCTGATCCCGCTGCGCACGTTCGTCGAGGCGGCCCACAAGTGGACGTCGGCGTACGTGTCGGCGGGCCGCATCGTGGCGCTGCTCAGCGTCCCGCCGCCGGAGGAGGCCGGCCTGCCGATGACGCCGCAGCGCGCGGCGAGCGCCTCCCTCCACGACCCGCTCTCGGGCCTGACGGTGCGGCCCGCGGTGCTCACCGCCGTCGTCTGCGCCGAGCAGCAGGTGGCCGACGACCTGGCGCTGCGCCTCGCCGGCCTCGGCGAGGGCGGCGCCGACGTCACCCTCGACGGCGTCCGGCTCGGCGACCTCCGCCGGTCGGACCTGCGCGCCGCCGTCGTCACGCAGGACAAGGACCCGGTGCTGCTGTCGGGCACGCTCGCCGAGCTGCTCGACATCCCTGCCTCGGGACGCGTCGGCGTGCAGGACGCGGTGGAGGCGTCGTCGGCGTACGACGTGCTCGACGCGCTCGTCGACGCGACGCCCGAGGTCTCCGACCCGATGCGGGCGCGGGTGACCGAGCGCGGCCGGTCGCTCTCGGGCGGCCAGCGCCAGCGGCTCGCCCTCGCGCGCTCGCTCGTCGCCGATCCGCCCGTGCTCGTGCTCGACGAGCCGACGAGCGCCGTCGACGCGCACACCGAGTCGCGCATCGCCGCCGGCATCCGCGAGACGCGCGAGGGCCGCACCACCGTCGTGCTCACCAGCTCGCCGCTCGTCCTCGACGCCGCCGACCACGTCGTGCTCGTGCTCGACGGCGTCGTCGCGGTGGAGGGCCGCCACCGCCGCCTGCTGCGCGACGACCCGCGCTACCGGGCCGTGGTCACCCGCGAGGAGGTGGACGCGTGAGGCCGCCGGAGGACGCCGTCGCCGCCTCGACGATGACCGGCACGTCGCTGCCGGTCGCGGGCACCGCGACGCTGCGCGCCTACACCGCCGGGCTGGTGCGCCGGCACCGGCGCGCGTTCGCCGTCGTCGTGGTGCTGCATGCCGTCGCGGCCGTCGCCGCGATCGTCGGGCCGTTCGTGCTCGGTGGTCTCGTGCAGGAGATGACGACCGACACCGACACGGTGCGCATCGACCAGGCCGCCGTGATCTTCCTGGTGGCCCTCGTCGTGCAGACGGTGTTCACGCGGATGACGCGCCTGCGCGCAGGCGTGCTGGGCGAGGAGGTGCTCGCCGACCTGCGCGAGGACTTCCTGTCGCGCGCGGTGTCGCTGCCCACCGGCGTCGTCGAGCGCGCCGGCACCGGCGACCTGGTCTCGCGCACCACCACCGACATCGACCGGCTCAACCGCGCGGTGCGCGAGGCGGTGCCCGAGATCGTCATCGCCGTGGTGACCGGCGTCCTCGTGCTGGCCGCGCTCGTCGTCACGAGCTGGCAGCTCGCGCTGGTGTGGCTCATCGCCGTCCCGCCGATCCTGCTGTCGTCGCGCTGGTACTTCCGCCGCGCGCCGCAGGCCTACCGCGCCGAGTCGGCGACGTACGCCGCCGTCAGCGCGTCGATCGCCGAGACCGTCGACGCCGGCCGCACCGTCGAGCTCTACCAGCTCGGCGAGCGCCGCATCGCGATCACCGACGGCCGCATCCGGCGGTGGGTCTCCTGGGAGCGCTACACCCTGTGGCTGCGCTCGCTGTGGTTCCCCGTGCTCGAGACCGGCTACGTGATCCCGCTCGTCGGCGTCCTCGCCCTCGGCGGCTGGCTGGTGTCGCAGGACGTCATCTCCATCGGCCAGCTCACCACCGGCCTGCTGCTGACGCAGATGCTCATCGAGCCGATCGACCTGGTGCTCATGTGGTTCGACGAGCTGCAGACCGGCCAGGCGTCGCTGGCCCGGCTCGTCGGCGTCCAGGAGGTCGACGACCCCGAGACCGACCCGTCGCTCGAGCCCGACGACGACCGCATCGTCGTCGACGACGTGCGCTTCGGCTACCGCGCCGGCCGCGACGTGCTGCACGGCATCGACCTCGACGTCGCACCCGGCGAGCGGCTCGCGCTCGTCGGCCCGTCGGGCGCGGGCAAGTCGACGCTGGGCCGGCTGCTGGCCGGCATCTACGCGCCGCGCACGGGCAGCGTCGAGATGGGCGGGGCCCCGCTGCACCTCATGCCGCCGGAGACCGTCCGCACGCAGGTGGCGCTGGTCAACCAGGAGCACCACGTCTTCGTCGGGACGCTGCGCGACAACCTCCTGCTCGCGCGGCCCGACGCCGACGACGACGCGCTTCTCGCCGCGCTCGACTCGGTCGACGCGCTGCCGTGGTTCGAGACGCTGCCCGACGGGCTCTCCACCCGGGTGGGCACCGGCGGCCACCCGCTCGCACCGGGCCAGTCGCAGCAGCTCGCGCTCGCGCGGCTGATCCTCGCCGACCCGCACACGCTGGTGCTCGACGAGGCGACGTCGCTGCTCGACCCGCGCGCGGCCCGCCACCTCGAGCGCTCGCTCGACGCCGTCCTCGAGGGCCGCACCGTCATCGCCATCGCGCACCGGCTGCACACCGCCTACGACGCCGACCGCATCGCCGTCGTCGACGGCGGCCGCGTCACCGAGCTCGGCAGCCACGACGAGCTCGTCACCGCCGACGGCGCCTACGCCGCGCTCTGGCGCTCCTGGCAGGACGCCGACGACGAGTGACCGCTCTGGATGGGTGAGCGACGGCTATCGCGGTCGCTCACCCATCCGGAGCGGGTCCGTGCCAGGGTGGCGCGATGGGACGCCTCCTGGTCACGACCATCTCGTCGCTCGACGGGTTCATCGCCGACGAGGAGGGCTCGTTCGAGTGGGCGATGCCCTCGCCCGCGGTGCACCAGGCCGTCAACGACCTGGCCGACGGCGTCGGCACGCAGCTGGTCGGCCGACGTACGTACGAGTTCATGACGTACTGGGAGACGGCGCCCACCGACGGCGACGACCCCGAGGCGGGCTTCGCGCGGATGTGGCAGGCGCTCGACAAGATCGTGTACTCCACGACGCTGGAGTCAGCGCCGTACCCGCGCACCCGGATCGAGCGCACCTTCGACCCGGAGGCGGTCCGGGCGCTTGTGGCGGCGTCGCCGCACGACGTCGAGATCGGCGGGCCGACGCTCGCCGCCGAGGCGTGGCGGGCCGGGCTGGTCGACGAGGTTCGGCAGTACCTGCTGCCCGTCGTCGTCGGCGGCGGGCTCCCGGCCCTCCCCCGCGGCGTCCGCGCCCGGCTCCAGCTGACCGAGCAGCGCACCTACCCCGACGGCACGGTCTTCCTGCGCCACTCCGTCGCCCGCTGAGGAGCGCTTTGGATGGGTGAGCGACGGCTATAGACGTCGCTCACCCATCCAAAGCGACCAACGTCAGCGGGTGGAGCCGTGGGTGACCTCGACGATGGGCAGGCGCAGGGCGGCCGGCGCGTGCTCGGGGACGACCGGGTTCTTCGGCAGCACCGGCTGCAGCGGCAGGTACTCCGAGCCGAGCGGCGGGCGCTGGTCGGCCTCGCCCTTGTTGGGCCAGAACGCCATGGCGCGCTCCGCCTGCGCAGTGATCGTGAGCGACGGGTTGACGCCGAGGTTGGCCGAGATCGTCGAGCCGTCGACGATGTGCAGGCCGTCGTAGCCGTAGGCGCGGTGGTAGGCGTCGACGACGCCGTGGTCGGCGTCGGCGCCGATGCAGCACCCTCCGACGAAGTGCGCGGTCATCGGGGCGTCGATGAGGTCGCCGAGCGAGCCCATCGGGAAGCCGTCGATCTTCTCCGCGATCCGGCGGGAGGCCTCGTTGGCCGCCGGGATCCACGTCGGGTTCGGCTCGCCCTCGCCCTGGCGCGAGGTGAGCTTCCAGCGGCCCAGCTTGGTCTTCACGCCGCTGACGGTGACCGAGTTGTCGACCGACTGCATGACGAGCGCGATGGCGCCCTTCTCCGACCAGCGCCGCACCGACATCGAGCGGACGGCGAGGCGGGGCTGCCGCGCCAGCTCGCCGGTCCAGACCCGCCAGCGCGGCAGGCCCTCGACGGGGTCGGTGAGCAGCGTGCCGAGCAGGCCCATGAGGTTGCTGCCCTTGCCGTAGCGCACCGGCTCCACGTGGGTGCGCTCGTCCGGGTAGAACGACGACGTGATCGCGACGCCCTCGGTGAAGTCGACGTCCTCGCGGGTCGACACCGCGCCGCAGATCGCCTCGGAGTTCGTGCGCGAGAGGACGCCGAGCCGCTTCGACAGCCGCGGCAGCTTGCCCTCGTCACGCATCCGGTGCAGCAGCCGCTGCGTGTTGTACGTGCCCGCCGCGACGACGACGTGGTCGGCCGTGAACGTGCGGGTGCGACCGACCGGCCCGGTGCGCACGGTCTCGACGACCCAGCCGCCGCCCTCGCGCGGCTGCAGCGAGCGCACGGTGGTGAGCGGGTGCACGGTGGCGCCCGCCGCCTCGGCGAGGCCGAGGTAGTTCTTCGGCATCGTGTTCTTGGCGTTGTGGCGGCAGCCGGTCATGCAGGAGCCGCAGTCCTGGCAGCCGTTGCGCGCGGGGCCGACGCCGCCGAAGAACGGGTCGGCCGCCTCCACGCCCGGGCCGTCGCCGTAGTAGACGCCGACGGGCGTGAGATGGAACGTGTGGCCGACGCCCATGTCCTCGGCGACCGACTTGAAGATGTGGTCGAGCGGGGTCATCCGCGGCACCTTCGTGACGCCGAGCATCCGCGTGGCCTGGTCGTAGTAGGGCGCGAGCTCGGCCTGCCAGTCGGTGATGCCGGCCCACTGCGGGTCCTCGAAGAACGGCTTCGGCGGCACGTAGAGCGTGTTGGCGTAGACGAGCGAGCCGCCGCCGACGCCGGCGCCGCAGAGCACGAGGACGTCGGGCAGCAGGTGGATGCGCTGGATGCCGTACAGGCCCAGCTTCGGCGCCCACAGGAACTTGCGCACGTCCCAGGAGGTCTTGGCGAAGTCGGTGTCGGCGAACCGCCGTCCGGCCTCGAGCACCCCGACGTCGTAGCCCTTCTCCGTCAGCCGCAGCGCGGTGACCGAGCCGCCGAAGCCGGAGCCGACGACCAGAACGTCGTAGTGCGTGGGAGCGTCTGCCATCACTTCACCCGCAGGGTCTTGAGGGAGCGGAACGCGGTGGTCATGAGCCCGGCCCACTGCTCGTCGGTGCGGCCGAACGGGGCGCCGAAGCCGATGAGCCGCTGCACCGAGATGGTCTGCGGCTCCGTGTACTTGAGGAGGCCCTCCTCGCCGTGGCGGCGGCCGAGGCCGGAGGCCTTCATGCCGCCCATCGGCGCGCCGAGCGAGCCCCACGTGGCGCCGTACGCCTCGTTGACGTTGACGGTGCCGGTCATGATCCGCCGGGCCATCGCGGCACCGGTCCGGACGTCGCGGGTCAGCACCGCGCCGTTGAGGCCGTACTCGGTGTCGTTGGCCATCGCGACGGCCTCGTCGTCGGTGCGGAACGTGTAGATGCTCGCGACCGGGCCGAAGGTCTCCTCGCGGCACAGATCCATCTCGGGCGTGACGCCGCGTAGCAGCGTGGGCGCGTAGTAGAACGGCCCGACCTCGGGCAGCGGCCGCCCGCCGGTGAGCACCTGCGCGCCCTTCGACACGGCGTCGTCGACGTGCGCCGCGACCTTCTCGAGCTGCTTGGCCGAGATGAGCGAGCCCATGCCCGCGCCCCAGCCCACGCTGGGCACGAGCTTGAGCGCCTCGAGCCGCGCGACCAGCAGCGGCACGAACTCGTCGACCACCGACTCGTGCACGAGGATCCGCTCCGTGCCGATGCAGAGCTGGCCTGCGTTGGCGAACGACGCGCGCTCGGTGATCTCGGCGGAGCGCTCGAGGTCGGCGTCCTCGCGGACGATGACGGCGTTCTTGCCGCCGAGCTCGAGCGAGCAGCCGATGAGCCGCTCGCCGCACTGCTGGGCGATGATCCGTCCGACGCGCGTGGAGCCGGTGAACATCACGTAGTCGGAGTGCTCGACGACGTGCGGGCCGAGGTCGGGGCCGTCGCCGATGACGACGTTGAGCAGGCCCTCGGGCAGGCCCGCCTCGAGCAGCAGAGACACGAGCTTGAGCGCGGTCACCGTCGTCTGCAGGTCGGGCCGCAGGACGACGCCGTTGCCCGCGAGCAGGGCCGGCAGCGCGTCGGTGACCGCGAGGGAGATCGGGTAGTTCCAGGGCGAGATGATCCCGACGACGCCCTTCGGGTGGTGCACGAGGCGCGTCTGGGTCAGCACCGGGAAGACGCCCTGCACCCGCTCGTCGGCGAGCATCCGCGGGCCGGCGATGCCGTAGTAGCGCGAGGTCAGCGAGCAGTCCGCGAGCTCCTCGTAGGCATCGCGCCGCGCCTTGCCGGTCTCGACTTGCGCGATGTCGAGGATCGACGCCTGCTGCTCGAGGACGAGGTCGTGGAACCGCAGCAGCACGCGGGCCCGCTGCTTCACCGGCAGCTGCGACCACGAGCGCTGCGCGCGTCGCGCCATGGCGAAGGCCGCGGCGACGTCGTCGGCCGTGGAGACCGGCAGCGTGGCGGCGTGGCCGCCCGTGAACGGCGCGACCGTGCGGACCGTCGCGGGCGAGAGGCCCACCACCGCGGAGCGCAGCAGCGGCGCCACCAGCGAGTCGGGCAGGGCCGGCCACGCACCGGGCTCGGGAGCGGACGTCACGAGGGGGCGGGACGGCGCCTCAGCAGTCATGCGGGCGAGCGTAACCCGCGAAGTTACCGCTGGGTAGGTACGTGGAGCGATCTGGTGGGGAGGGAGCGAGCGCAGCGAGCGGACGACCACCCGATCGCGTCCCGACCCACGCCGAAACCGCGCCCGCAGACCACGTCTCGCATGCCGCCAGGCAGAACCGCCACGGACTGCCGATCGACCTGACGCGATGCCCCCGCTGGGTCAGGACGGCTCGACGAGCTTGCCGCTGCGGGACACCTCGGGGTCGGTGCACGACGACAGGTCGAAGCAGCAGGGGCGCCGCTTGCCGTGCTCCATCTTCGAGATCGTGACGTCGACCCGCTTGGCCCGGGTGTCCGGGTTCGCCGTCGCGCCGACCCAGCGCACCCACTCCCAGCGGGCCATCGGCGTGATGTCGTGCCAGAGCTCCTGGATCTCCGGCGGCGCCTCGGCCAGAGCACCCGCGAGGTCGTCGGGCACCTGCGGCTCGGGCCACTCGGGCGCGACGTCGAGCACCACCTCGACGACGTCGCCGGGCTTCACCTTCGCGGCCCGCTTCAGCGCCGGCGTCACGCGGATCCAGTGGCCGCGGCGGCCGTCGGGCTCGACCACGGTGGCGAGCTTCGTGCCGGCGAACGTGCCGGTCACCGCGACCTGCCCGCGCGACGGGAGGGCGGCGCTCGCGTCGGCCGGCAGCCGCACGAGCAGCACCGGCCCGACCTCGACCACCTCGCCGGTGAACGTCACGGACGTCGTCGTCGCAGCCATGCGCCGATGCTGCCACTTCTCGCCGCTCTGGATGGGTGTGGCGTCGCTATACCGACGCCTCACCCATCCAGATCGGGTACGCCCGAGGTCTAGGAGCCCGAGACGACGATCTCGATGCGCTGGAACTCCTTGAGATCGCTGTAGCCCGTGGTGGCCATCGCGCGGCGCAGCGCGCCGACGAGGTTCATCGTGCCGTCGGGGGCCGACGACGGGCCGTGCAGGATCTGCTCGAGCGAGCCGACGGTGCCGAGGTGCACGCGCTCGCCGCGCGGCAGCTCGGGGTGGCTCGCCTCGATGCCCCAGTGGTAGCCCTGGCCGGGCGCCTCGACGGCGCGCGCGAGCGGCGAGCCGACCATCACGGCATCCGCGCCGCAGGCGATCGCCTTGGGCAGGTCGCCGGACTTGCCGACGCCGCCGTCGGCGATGACGTGGACGTAGCGGCCGCCCGACTCGTCGAGGTAGTCGCGGCGCGCGGCGGCGACGTCGGCGATCGCGGAGGCCATCGGCACGCGGACGCCGAGGACGTCGCGCGTCGTGTGCGCGGCGCCGCCGCCGAAGCCGACGAGCACGCCCGCCGCGCCGGTGCGCATGAGGTGCAGCGCGCCCTGGTACGTCGCGCAGCCTCCGACGACCACGGGCACGTCGAGCTCGTAGATGAACTGCTTGAGGTTGAGCGGCTCGTGACCGGCATCGGCCGACACGTGCTCGGCCGACACCGTGGTGCCGCGGATGACGAACAGATCGACGCCGGCGTCGACGACGGCCTTCGCGTACTGCGCGGTGCGCGTCGGCGAGAGCGCCGCGGCCACCGTGACGCCGCCCGCGCGGATCTCGGCGATGCGCTCCTTGATCAGCTCCTCGCGGATCGGCTCGGCGTAGATCTGCTGCAGCCTGGGCGTGACGTCCTTGGCCGGCAGCGACGCGATCTCGTCGAGCAGCGGCTGCGGGTCGTCGTAGCGGGTCCAGAGGCCGTCGAGGTCGAGGACGCCGAGGCCGCCGAGGCGGCCGATCTGAATCGCCGTGGCCGGCGAGACGACGGAGTCCATCGGAGCCGCGAGCACCGGCGTCTCGAACGAGTACGCGTCGATGCGCCACGCGACCGACACGAGCTCGGGGTCGCGGGTGCGGCGGCTCGGGACGATGGCGATGTCGTCGAGGGAGTACGTCGGGCGGGCGCGCTTGCTGCGCCCGATCTCGATCTCGGTCACGGTGGTCCTCCGGGCGCGCGGCTGCGCCGCGCGGTCGACGTTCGGGCCGGCTCAGCCGGTGTAGTTGGGGGCCTCGACCGTCATCTGCACGTCGTGCGGGTGGCTCTCCACCAGGCTCGCCGACGTGATCCGGATGAACCGGCCCTTCTCCTGCAGCTCCGGCACGGTGCGTGCGCCGACGTAGAACATCGACTGGCGCAGGCCGCCGACCAGCTGGTGGGCGACGGCCGACAGCGGGCCGCGGTAGGCGACGCGGCCCTCGATGCCCTCGGGCACGATCTTGTCGTCGCTGTCGACCTCGGCCTGGAAGTAGCGGTCCTTCGAGTAGGACTTCTTCCCGCGCGACGACATCGCGCCGAGCGAGCCCATGCCCCGGTAGGACTTGAACTGCTTGCCGTTGACGAAGATGACGTCGCCGGGGCTCTCGTCGCAGCCCGCGAGCATCGAGCCGAGCATGACGGTCTCGGCGCCGGCCACGATCGCCTTGGCGATCTCGCCGGAGTAGCGCAAGCCGCCGTCGGCGATGACCGGCACACCGGCGGGCTTCGCGGCGAGCGACGCCTCGTAGACGGCGGTGATCTGCGGGGCGCCGACGCCGGTGACGACGCGCGTGGTGCAGATGGAGCCCGGGCCGACGCCGACCTTGATCGCGTCGGCGCCGGCGTCGACGAACGCCTGCGCTCCCGCGCGGGTCGCGACGTTGCCACCGATCACCTGCACGTGGCGGGTGGCGGGATCGGTCTTGAGCCGGCGCACCATGTCGAGCAGCAGCTGCACGTGGCCGTGCGCGGTGTCGGCCACGAGGACGTCGACGCCGGCCTCGACCAGCGTGGTGGCCCGCTCCCACGCGTCGCCGAAGTAGCCGATCGCGGCACCGACGAGCAGGCGGCCGGAGGCGTCCTTGGAGGCGTTGGGGAACTGCTCGGACTTCACGAAGTCCTTGACCGTGATGAGGCCGGTGAGGCGGCCGCGGTCGTCGACGATCGGCAGGCGCTCGCGCTTGTGCTGGCGCAGCAGCAGCGTGGCCTCGTCGCGGCCGATGCCGTCGTGGCCGGTGACCAGCGGCATGGGCGTCATGACGTCGGAGACGAGGGTGCGCGACCACTCGGCGACGGGCGTGAAGCGCAGGTCGCGGTTGGTCACGATGCCGAGCAGGACGTTGTCCTCGTCGACGACCGGCAGGCCCGAGACGCGGTACTGGCCGCAGCGCTCGTCGAGCTCCTCGAGGGTGGCCTTCGGGTGGATCGTGATCGGGTTGCTGATCATCCCGGTCTGGGTCCGCTTCACCAGGTCGACCTGGTAGGCCTGGTCCTCCACCGAGAGGTTGCGGTGCAGGACGCCGATGCCGCCCTGGCGGGCCATGGCGATCGCCATCCGTGCCTCGGTGACGGTGTCCATCGCCGCCGAGATCAGCGGGACGCGCAGGGTGAGCTCGCGGGTGAGGCGGGTGGAGGTGTCCACCTCGCCGGGGACGACGTCGGTCTCCCCCGGCAGCAGCAGGACGTCGTCGTACGTCAGACCCAGCGGTGCGAACTTCTCGGGGATCCCGTACGAGTCCACGGATGCGACCTTCCCTCAGACGGTGAGGGCAAGGCTACCTTCCGTCGAGGGCCTCCCCGACACGGCGGCAGGCGGCCCGGCCTTCGGCAGCGGCCGTGTGGCGGCCGCCACCAGCGCCTGCGCGATGCTCTGCAGCGGCAGCACCAGGTCCGCGACGCCGGCGCGCACCACCGAGCCCGGCATCCCCCAGACGACGCTGGTGGCCTCGTCCTGGGCGATGACCAGCCCGCCGCGGCCGCGGAGCACGGTCGCGCCGTCGGTGCCGTCGCGTCCCATGCCGGTGAGGATCGCCGTCACGGTCTCGCCGCCCCACACCTCGGCGGCCGAGCGCAGCAGCACGTCGACCGACGGCCGGCACGACTGCACCGGGTCGCCGAAGTCGTGGACGAGCACCGGCTTGCCCTGGCGCAGCTCCACGCGGGTATGGCTGCCGCCGGCGGCGATGTAGACGTGGCCCGGCAGGCACGGCATCCCGTGCGTGGACTCCACGACGGGCAGCGCGCAGACGGCGTCGAAGCGCCGGGCCAGGCTGGCCGTGAACATCGGCGGCATGTGCTGCACGACGACGACCGGCACGGGCAGGTTGGGCGGCAGCGCCGGCAGCACGGCGTTGAGGGCGTCGGGCCCCCCGGTCGAGACGCCGATGAGGATCGCCTGCGGCAGCCCGGCCGAGGGCTGCCCGGCCGCCGGCAGCCGCGGCCCGGGCGCGACGGTGCGCACGGGCAGCTCCGGCGGGCGCGGCACCACCCGGCTGCGGCACGAGCCCCATGCCCGCACGCGGGGCGCGAGCCAGGTCGCGACCTCCTTCTGCGCGTCGGCCCGCGATGCGGTCTTGCTCGGCTTGGCCCAGACGTCGTTGGCGCCGAGCCGCCAGGCGGTCTGGCTCACCTCGGAGCCACGCTGGGTCAGCGCGCTCACGATGATCACCGGCAGCCGCGGCCACCTCTGCTTGATCGTCTGCAGCGTGGCCAGCCCGCCCATCCCGGGCATCTCGAGGTCGAGCAGGACGACGTCGGGCCGCGACTGGGCCAGGATGTCGAGCGCCTGCTCGCCGCTGCCGGCCACCGCCACGACCTCGATGCCGCCGCTGTGGGTGAGGCCGTCGTGCAGCAGCCGCCGCACCACGAGCGAGTCGTCGACGAGCATGGCGCGGACGGTCTCGCGCAGATCGACGCGCGGCCGGGGGATGCGCAGTCCGTTGTCGTCGATCGGCGATCCGTCCGGGACAGGCTCGAGGGTGCTCATGGCGACGTCCCTTCCGTGGGTGGTCGCCCGTCATTCGACGGCGCCGCCGGCGCGCCTTGACGGCCGGTCACCCGGGCGGAGGAGGGCGTGACCGGTCAGGGACCGCCTGCCTGCTCCGGACGGGTGCCGCGGCGGGCTGTGCCGTGACAGCAACGACGACGGGCCGCCCGGAGGCGGCCCGTCGTCTGGCGGATCTTCTGTGCTGCGGGTTCTTCTGCTCGGCTGCGCCGAGCGCCGGGTGCGGAGGCCCGGGGTCTGGATGCCCGTGGGTGCGGACGGACTAGCGCAGGAAGCCCCAGCGGAAGCCGAGGGCGACGGCCTGGGCGCGGTCGGCGGCGGCGAGCTTGCGGAACAGCCGGCGCGCGTGGGTCTTCACGGTGTCCTCGGAGAGGTAGAGCTCGCGGCCGATCTCGGCGTTGCTCTTGCCGCGGGACATGCCCTCGAGCACCTGCTGCTCGCGCTCGGTCAGCGCAGGCGGCGAGCCGGAGGGGCGCACGCGGGCGGCGCGGCCGGCGGAGGTGTCCTTGGAGGCGAGCGCCATCGCGACCGTGGCCGCGACCTCCTCGCGCGAGGCGTCCTTGGCGACGTAGCCGCGGGCCCCGTTGGAGATCGCGCGCGCGACGCCATCGGGGTCCTCGCCCATCGTCAGCATGACCACGGTGGCCTCGGGGTGCGCGGCGACGAGCCGGCGCGACGCCTCGACGCCGCCGATACCGGGCATGCGCACGTCCATGAGGACGAGGTCGGGTCGTTCGATGGGGAAGCGGGCGAGCACCTCTTCGCCGCTGCCGGCGGCGGTGACGCGCTCGACGCCCGGCACGGCGCCGACGGCACGCCGGATGGCCTCACGGGCCAGCGGGGCGTCGTCGCACACGAGGACGGTGGTCATGG
>Ga0233425_10001497_pt1 | contig 52114 bp, 50 predicted proteins | sample Watercolumn_Towu_2_FD_181712 | JGI IMG/M metagenome (GOLD analysis project Ga0233425, IMG submission 181712) | Freshwater microbial communities from Lake Towuti, South Sulawesi, Indonesia - Watercolumn_Towuti2014_140_MG | ecosystem: Environmental > Aquatic > Freshwater > Lake | place...
CCTATTTAATATCAGAAATCTTAACCCCGACGAGCCTTTCTATTTCTGTCATTGATGTAAAAAGACCGTTTAAAGCCTTTAAATATGAAACATTTGCGGTTACCAATGTTCGTTGGGCATCCAGCACTTCAAGGAAATCAAACTCGCCATGTTCATATCCCTGTTTTGACATCTTCAAAGATTCTTCAGCCTGTGGAACTATCGTATCAATAAAAGACCGAACCAGTTCACGAGTTGAAGCATACATGGAATAGGCATTGTCCAATTGAAGTAATAATTCGTTTCTGGCGGCGGCCTCATCATCTTTTGCCTTGTGTGACAATTTTTCGGCCTCAATAATATTGCCTTGATTTCTATTGAAAAAAGGCAAAGGAAGGCTTATTCCTGCCTGGATTGTATCTTCGTCTATCGCTGAAAGACGCTTATATCCTATAGATACATCAACATCCGGAATAATTTTTCTTTTTGCCTCTTTAACCTTTAATAAAGAAAGAGTGACATTACTTTTTTGCGCCTGTAAATCAGGATAATTTTCTAATAATAACTCCTCTAATTTTCCCAATTTGAGAAGCGGCGCATCGGTAACAGGAACAGGAACGAGCTTTTGTAAAGGCATTCCTGTTGTCCCCATTACAGTTTGTAATCTCTTCGTTGCATTCAGTACATTCCTTTCAGCCTCGACTACATTTGTTTTTGCGTTGGATAATTCAACTTCTGCCTTAAGAACTTCTAACTTTGGTATATCGCCGGCTTTAAACTTTTTGTCTGACAGGTTTTTCGAGTTTGCTGCTATTTCAACGGTTTTTTTTGCAAGGTTTAATTCGTTCTGCGCTGTGAGAAGATCAAAAAATGCCTTTTTCGTCTGTGCTGTAATATTCCAGATGGCAGTTTGTGCCTCTAAACTTAGGATATTTTTTTCCTTTTTTGCCACATCTGTTCTTAGCCCTCTTTTGCCTCCAATCTCCAATTTCTGTGATAATGAAACCATATTCTGGCTCTGATTTAACCCTATCTCTTCTGTCGGTATCTCTTCTGCTAACAGATCAATCTCGGGATTTGGCAGCAATTGAGCCTGTTTTATCTTTCCCTCAGCCGCTTCTACCCTATGTTTCTTTGACAAAATGATTGGGTTATTGTTTATAGCAATGTTTACCGCATCTTCAATGGTTAAAGGGGCCCCTTTATGTTGTAATTCCAAATCAGAAGCAATTACAATGACGTGGCAAGAGGATACTATAGAAATCGTAAATATAAAAATGTGATTTACCGTGTCTAATATTTTGCTGAAATTCATCTCGTGACTCCTAATATGTAAATGTCGTAGACGATCTCGTTAAAACACTTTTCTCTACGATAAACACCCGATGATTTTTTAAAATCCAAAAAGTAGTGGGTATTTACTTCCAGTAAGAAAAATAGAGGCAAAAGATGGCGCTATTTTCCAAAAGAAAACAAATTTGCGAACAAAGGGAAAAGTGGTAATACGATTGGTTTAGATAAGATAGGTAGAATTGAGTTTATATAATCTCGTGGAATAATATTGATCCGGAGGCAAATGATGGAAGATTTTTGAAGTAAACCAGGGGATTTGATTATCCTGCTGAAGTGAAAAACATAGAGGTAAATGGTGTTTTAGGGTAAGAATGATATTTTGAGAAACAGATGTGTTTCCTGATAAATAATCTAAAGACAAAATATTCTTTACGTCTCTATGTTCCGTTTCTCCTACTCCATGACCTCCTAACCCATGATCTCCATTCATGTGATGGACATGAACAGTATTGTGTTCAAAATGAACTTCATGTTCGTGTTCCAAAAGCCCACCCATTGTTGCATTTGAAAGGCAAAATGCAATGGCTATTACTATTAAGTGAAGTTTGGTTGATCTTATTTTTATCATAAGCGATTTGGAGAACAAAACACAAAAAGTTTAAGAAAAATATTAATTCATAATATATTGCAATGTCAACAAATTTTCATAAATTAACTGCAAAATCGAATCTTACCCTAACCCGAACGAGCCGGAAAAAATTATCAATACCCATGAACCATGCCTTTGTCGTTTCGGCAAATAAAATTTCCTCATAATGCTATAGAATGCTTTTATTTGATGGAGTTCGGGTTAGCTGACTTAACATTTAGAGGTAAATATTATTCTGTTTTAAAAAGTTCATACATCTATAAATGATATTGAAAGTCAAAAATTACAAGGCAATCCGGTTACTGATAAAAATATTTTTGTTAAAAATGTAAAAGTTTGTTGACATAAAAGATGGTGCTGTTATAATAATAACATCGTGTTACAATTATAACATATATTACATTGCCTTTGTTAGAGAAAGGAGTTAAAATTGAAACTCATTGCCGTTATTATTAGTGTGATGGCGCTATTCGTGAATAGCGTAGTAGCCCAGGCAGAAACAAAGGTATGGAATTTTGATAATGACAAAGTTGATACGATTACAAAGGACTTAACCTCTGAAGTAGGTGAGTGGAAAGTGATTGTTGATGATACGGCCCCTTCAAAACCTCATGTATTGGCACAGTTAGCAAAAAATTCTGGTTCAACGTTTAATCTTGCTCTGGTCAACAATACAAGTAAAAAAGATGTGGATCTATCGGTACAAATAAAGCCAATAGCAGGAGATGAAGATCAGGGTGGTGGACTGGTCTGGAGGGCAAAGGGTGCAAGTAATTATTATGTTGCACGTTATAATCCATTAGAGAGTAACTACCGTGTTTACAAGGTTGTAAATGGAAAACGAACACAATTGCAAAGTGCGGAAATCAAATATAAGAAAGGCTGGCATACGCTTCGGATAACTATGGTGGATAACCATATTGAGTGCTATTATGATGGAAAGAAGTATCTGGAGGTAAAGGATTCAACTTTTCCAGAGGATGGCAAGATGGGTTTATGGACAAAGGCCGATGCCCGGACGTATTTTGATAATCTAATGCTTAACGGCGAATAGGAGCCTTTTTGCTAATATTAAAAGCATGAGTTATCTACCATGAGCGATCTAAAAGGTTTATATATCTTTGGTTCATAAGGTCTGTGCTATTTATTGCTCCTAAAAGGTTTTTAGGATGACTTTTAGAAAGAAATTGTTGGCAGTGTTGTTCTGTATCTCTGGATTATTATTGGCGGTAGAACGCTCTGTATTTGCCATAAGGCCGTATCAAATAGCAGACGATGCAGATGCCGAAGCTCCCGGTCTCTGGGAGCTTGAATATGGCTTTGTATTAGAGAGGTTGAGGTCTGAGGATCCAAAAGTGATACGATTTGAGTTTCCAGGTGAGGTTGATTTGGATTATGGTTTGCCCTGGAATGCGGAGATTGGATTTGATTACAGGGCTCAAGCTTTAATAACCGACGGTGATAGTACCGTTGTAGAACCTGTAAGCGAGTTTGCAATCTTCTATAAACAAGAATTCAAGACATGGAAATTTGACATCCTGGACTTACAAATAGGCGGAGAAATAGGAACAGACTTTCCAACGACAAGGGAAAGACGTGAAACAGATCGGGTCAATTTACCGGCTTTTATTGCTGTAAGTTTGTGGGATGTGTATGACAAGTTTAGCTTGCATTTCCTTGTAGAAGGCGAGATAGAAGAATTAGGAGGCGAAGATGATTTTCGGATCGCCTTCGGTACCTTTATCGATTATCCACTGCCTATATATAAAGATCTAAGGCTGGTTGCCGAGTACGGAACAGAAAAATCTGAAGACGAACCGCGGAGACACGTCCTCCTTGCAGGCATAGACTGGACAAATCCTTTCAATATCATAAAAGTAATGGGTGGAGAAGGAATAGAATTTGATATAGCGCCATTCTTTTGGTTTACGGAGAATGAAAGTGTTGTTGAATGAGGCATAACCGCTGGGTTTGAATGGGCATTCCCCTAACCCGAATGAGGCGGAAGAGATTATTATGAATAAATGGATACTCCTAACACATCAAATTGCGCAAGATACACCAAATCTCAGAGTAAAGGTCTGGCGGCATCTGAAAAAACTGGGAGCGGTACTCTTCAAAAATGCAGTATATTTACTTCCTTATGCGAAGGAACATGAGGAGAGTATGCAGTGGATTTGTAAACAAATTAGGGACAATGGAAGTGATGCATCACTCTTTATTACAGAGACAACGGACAAAAAACACAATGAAGAGATTATCAAAACCTTTCAAGAATCCTGTAATAAGGAGTATCTTCCATTAACTGATCAATGCAATGATGTGCTAAAACAAATAGAACAGATAGAAGGGACAGAAGGCGTAACAGACCGTTCTGTAGAAGATTTGAAAAGGAAATTAAACGAGATAATAAAAGGCGCTGATGAGGTAGCAAAGATCGATTTTTTCCATGCCCCACAAAGAGACGTGCTCTTGAAAAAAGTTGAATTTATACGCCAGAAGATAGAAAAGTGGTCTAAAAAAATGAAAGAAGAAGTACCTGTAATCAATAAAGTTTATCAAAAAAAGGATTTCCTGGGTAAAAAATGGGTAACGCGAAAAGATATTTATATCGATCGGTTAGCATCTGCCTGGCTTATCAGAAGATTCATAGATTCAAACGCGAAGTTCGTCTTTTTATCTAAAGGAGAAAATAACCTACCAAAAAATACTATACCTTTCGATATGTATAGCACAGAATTTACCCATCATAGCGATGATTGTACCTTTGAAACTTTAATCAAAGCGTTTGATTTAAAAGATCCTTCTTTACGATCAATTGCAGAAATTGTGCATGATATAGATTTGAAAGATAATAAATATAATCGCAAAGAGACCGATGGAATAGATCAAATTATTACTGGGCTTAGCAAAAAACTCAACAACGATAATACGTTATTGGAAAAGGGTATGGAGACCTTTGATGCCCTCTATCACTATTACACTATAAAAGCGAAAGGAGGTAGTTAAAATGCCACCACTTGATGATCATTTTAAAAATAGCAAGGAAAGAACAGGAAATGCTTATGAGGAGCTTCATCACTGGATCGATGATAATAAGACAAAAGCCCCGGAGATTCACGACCTTGCAAAAATTCATGAGAATATAGTATACGTCCGTGAAAAATGGGGTGAAGCAGCGGTTCAGGAGTTTGTGCTTCACATAAAAGAAGACCTGGAACATAGATTAAAAGAGAATCTGCAATACTTTGGGCTTTTCAAATGAAAAACAATACTAGAGTATTATCCCCATTCATCGCCCTTTGCACGGTGGGGTTCTTCGCAAGGATGAGTTACGCTATGGCAAGAACCCCACTCTTGCCACTCTTTGCCCTGTCATTAGGTGCAGGCCCGGAGGCAATTGGGTTTGTCGTTGGCGCTTCTACCATAACAGGGATCCTTTTCAAATTACCAGCCGGTACACTTTCCGATATTTATGGCCGATACAAAATGCTGTTTCTCAGCGTTCTGGTTTTTGCATGTACCCCTTTTATTTACTATCTGGTAACAAGTTACTGGCAGCTCGTTTCTCTCAGGTTTTTCCACGGATTGGCCACATCGATCTATGGACCTGTTGCCATGGCAACAATTGCCGATATTGCCGGGGAGAAAAAGGGAGAAAGGCTTTCGATGTTTTCTTCTATTACCATTATCGGAAACCTCATTGGCGCACCGCTCGGCGGATATATCCTCAAGTATCTGGCCGGCAACGGAAGTAACTCTGTACACCATTTTCATAGTGCATATCTAATCTGTGGAATTATTGGCCTGATTTCTTTGGGTTTTACCGTAAAATTGACGAATTCAGGAAGATCGGAAACCATACAAATCAAAAATTCCCTGAGTGAAGTATGGCGGAAGTTTTTTAAAGGCATCAGGGAGGTCATCAGCGACTATCGGATTATCATCACCAGCAACATGGAGGGTATACAAAATCTGTCGGTAGGCGCTCTGGAGGCGTTTTTGCCTGTCTATGCGGTTACCGTTGCTGGTCTGAATGCATTTCAGGCGGGAATTCTCTGGGGGGCACAGATTGTCACTACTATTCTGGCAAAACCGATCATGGGAAAAATCTCTGACCGATATGGGAGAAAGCCGATTATTTTCTCCGGAATGTGGGTATGTGCGATCCCTTTTGCCTGTATTCCACTGACACGAGATTTTTATCTTTTGTTATCTTTGGCTGCCATTTTTGGCGTCGGAGAGGCCTTTGTGACTTCCTCTTCCGCAGCCATGGTAGCCGGATTCTGCAAGGAACAGCATTATGGCGCTGCGATGGGGATATTTGGCAGTCTCTTCGATATTGGCCATGCCTCAGGTCCGATTCTGGCAGGATTTCTGCTTGCACACCTGAGTTATCTCAGTTCTTTTTTCATCATTGCAATACTATTAATCTTAGCCTCGTTTGTTTTCATGCTGACAGTATATGAAAGAAAAGTTGCCGTTTTTAAATCCGGAGGTACTACATGAAAAATTTGTTTGTAATTTTGAGTGGTTTTATCTTATGCTTTTATGCACAATATGGATGGTGTGATGAGCCCACACATCTGATATGGGAGTCTTCTTATACGAAAACGCCTCCAATTATCGATGGGAAGATGGATGAAATATGGGGAAGGGCCAAACCTCTTGCTGTTACCGTGAGAGAAGCACTAGGAGGTGATAATCCTAGACAGGTTGTACTTCGTGCCCTTCATTCTGACAATATTCTTTATGTATTGGCTCAATGGCCTGACAACACGAAAAGCGATATGCGCGACCCATACGTCTGGAATCCCGAAAAGAAAATTTACGAACGACCGTCGAAACCGGACGATCAGTTTGCCTTAGAATTTCCAATAACAGGGGAATTCGACATTCGCATGTTGACTGTTGTTCATGAGTATACCGCAGATGTGTGGCACTGGAAAGCCGGACGCGGCAACCCGGTTGGCTGGGCAGATGACAAGCGGCATATCATCAGCCAGAAGCCGATCCAAAATGGGGTTGAATACTCCATGGGTGGACATGGAAGTGTTTATATAGCACGTTTAATGGATGAAGGTACGTCTTCCTATTTCCTGAAATCCAAACCATCATCATTTGAAGGCACTATAGTAGATTCTTTCGAACAACGCCAGCCTGCTGGCAGTTTGGCAGATGTATGTGGAAAGGGACTCCATGACGGCAAGAACTGGACGCTGGAAATGTCCCGCAAATTTACTACAGGTCACAATGATGATGCAGTAATTGATCCTTCTAAGGATAATATCTGTGCTATTGCTATCCTTGATGACGAACTTTACTGGGATCATTCTGTTTCACCTGCAATTACCCTAAGATTTGTCAATGAAAATGCTACTGAACCTAAGTGAATCTTTTAGAATTGAGATACACCTCTCATGACCGATTCAAATAATAATATAACTGTTCTTCCGCAAGATTCGTACTTGCGTTTGTTTCTGCGCTTCCTGCGTTTTGGCCTGCTGGCGTGGGGCGGGCCCGTGGCCCAGATTGCCATGATCCGTCAGGAACTGGTCGAAGAAGAGAGATGGATTACGCGTGAAAGTTTTAACCGCGTGCTGGCGGTATATCAGGCCATACCCGGCCCAGAAGGCCATGAATTGTGCGTATATTTTGGTATGCTTGCACGCGGGCGCATAGGAGGGTTCTTGGCCGGGCTCGCATTCATGCTCCCTGGCTTCGTACTGATGTTTGGCTTATCGTATTTTTATGTTACGTTCGGAATTGCCACTCCTATTTTTGCCGCTGTATTGTGCGGCTGCCAACCTGCTGTTGCTGCGCTAATCATACGTGCCGTACATCGCATCGGCCAGCACGCCGTCACAAACCGTTGGTTAGGAATGATTGCCACCTTTGCGGGTATCGCTAATTTGTTAGGAACAAATTTTCTGCTTACACTCATCATTGCAGGATTTGCTTATATCCTCATCAAACGCCGACAGCACATTCCGGCACTGTTTGTGTGCACGGCACTACTTGTGGGAATGATAATCTTCTCACTAAATTTGGTAGACTCAGGAAGGGCTCCTGCGATACCATCTTCAAGTATAACATCTCATGCCTCTCCATCGCTCTTTTCGCTCTTTGGTTATGGTCTCCGTAGCGGTTTGCTTACATTCGGCGGCGCCTATACCGTGATTCCATTTTTACAGCGCGACGCAGTTGTGGTGGGAGGTTGGATGACAAATGCACAGTTCATGGACGGTCTTGCCTTGTCTGGCGTTCTCCCTGCGCCGCTCATTATCTTTGCCACCTTTGTAGGTTATTTAGGCGGCGGACCACTGGGTGCATTGATTATCACGGCAGGGATATTTCTCCCTGCATTCGCCTTCACGCTCATAGGTTACAAATACTTGGAAATTCTGGTTGAGAATAAGACATTACAAACATTTCTTGATGGTGTGACTGCAGGTGTAGTTGGTCTCATTGCTGCAACCACTTTGGGTCTATTACGAACTGCTATCACCAGTTTAGGTGCATTGGGTATTTTTGTATTGTCGCTAATCGTGTTATATTGGTGGAAAGCGAAAGTTGCAGTTGCGGTTGTTATGTTAGGTGCTGGTGCAGTGGGACTGCTACTGTTCCGATAACACGTGATGGAATATAGAGGCCAATACCGAGTGGATCGAATTGAAAAGTAATTAATATGTTATTTTAATGACAATTAAAAAAGTAAAGTGAGGTTATATTTATGAAGAAATTATTTATAGCAGTTCTAGTTTATTTGGCAAGTTCGTCTATTACTAGTTATGTCCATGCACAGCAGGGGCAAAAAATAACCGCCTCGGAAATTCTGGGGGAAAGAAAGGAACTTTATTTTGACGACAATAAAGTCAATGAATTGCCCATTGGATTTCAAAGCGCCTTCACGGGAAAGGGTGAGCCAGGACACTGGATAGTAAAAAAAATCGAAAATGCGCCTTCCGCGGATAATATTGTGGTACAGACCAAATTAGATGATACTGATTATCGTTTTCCACTATTGATACTAGACGGCGTATCGTATAAAGATTTTTCAGCATGGATACGATTCAGGGCTGAAAGCGGGAAGGTTGATCAAGCCGGAGGATTGGTCTTCAGATACAAGGACAACAATAACTATTACGTCCTAAGGGGAAATGCCCTGGAGAACAACGTGCGGCTTTATGCAGTAGTTAATGGGAACAGAAGGCAGATTGGAGGGAAAAATACCAAAGTAACACCAAACGAATGGCACATGCTCAAGGTCATTTGTAAGGCAGACAAGATCCAATGTTTTTTTGAGAACACAAAGGTCTTTGAAGTATCAGATGAGACTTTTGACAGCGGGAGCGTGGGACTCTGGACAAAGTCTGACTCGTATACATACTTCGATGACTTGGTGATTCAGGAATCAAAGTAAAGTGTAATATTTAGGAGACCGTTCAAAAAGTTTCTGTCTATGCAATACGGACAGGGGCAATTCATGAATTGCCCCTACTTTTTAACAATCCTCATGCCATTTTACTATATGTTTGTACTTATTGATAATAAAGGCAATAATTTGGTTTTGACTCGTTAAGCTATGTTATATGCGGAAATGTTTATTGTTCATAGCGCTCTATGTCCTGGAAGGGTTTATGCTACCCACCGAGGTGTTAGCGCTGAGACCCTTTGTCACAACGGATGCAGATGTGGTTGAAACCAATTTGGTAGAAATAGAATATGGTATTTTTGGACTGCATGAACAAAAGCACCCGGGAGTGGATGAGCTGACATTGGAACCCACAAGCATTCGTTTTAATTATGGTTTACCCTGGGATAGCGAGATTGTGCTTGAGACCGTTGGGCAGTTAATTGATACTGAATATACAGGTACATTAGGCATAAAGGAAAGACAATTTGCCAATACATTAGGTTCTTATAAAAAGGTCTGGCGGCGTGGAAGTGATTGGATACCCAATTTTGCCACAGAGACCGGGGCCGTATTTCCCACAGAAAAAGGCACCTCTGGATTAGGCTTTGAAGGCACTGGCATCTTTTCCTGGTATTTAGAGAGACTTACGTGCCATATGACACTGGGCGGGGGCACTACAACAGAAGAGTTTGAGCACAACAGACGCGGCCTCTTTATTTACGGCGTCATATTGGATGTGCCTGTACCACACTATAAAAAACTCCATCTTGTAACGGAATATAGTGGAGAAAAGATAGAAAGATCTCTCTTAGATCATCAAATTTTAGGAGGGATGGTGTGGGAAGGTCCAAAAGAGATTGAGTATGACATAGCCGGATTTACAGGATTAAATAGTGAGAGTGTGGATTGGGGTATAACGATGGGCGTGACATTTGTTATTGGAAAAACAGTTTATCGCAAAGAACATTGATGGATGTCATGGAGAACAACTTACTTTCTTTTGAAGAGTATAAGATACTTGTCGAACAAGCCCCCATAATGATCTGGCGGTCAGATACTACAACAGCATGCGACTATTTCAACGAGCGATGGCTCGTTTTTACCGGACGCGCCATGGAGCAGGAAATAGGGAATGGATGGGCAGAAGGGGTGCACCCTGACGACTTTGACAGGTGCCTTAAAATCTATGTAGATGCTTTCCAAAGACGGGAAATATTCGAGATGGAGTACCGTCTCCGCAGGCACGACGGCCAGTATCGATGGATATTCGACCGTGGTGTGCCATTCAAAGGCCCCGATGGAAATTTTGCGGGTTACATAGGAAGCTGTATAGATGTGACAGAAAAGGTAGAGGCGCGGGAATACCTTCAGAAAATGCACAGAAAACTGGAGTCGATTGTTAATGAGCGCACTGCCGAACTTCAGAGAAAACAAAAAGAATTAGAAGAAATGAATAAAACCCTTGAAAGACAGGCGATTACCGACATCCTGACTGAAGTTTATAACCGCCAGAAATTCTATGAAATGCTGCTACAGGAAATAAAAGAATCCAAACGGTACAACACACACCTCTCTCTCATTATGTTTGACATAGACCATTTTAAATTCGTTAATGACACGTACGGTCACCAGGCTGGAGACGCAGTCTTAAAAGAGACGGCTAAGTTGATAAGCAAACACATCCGTGACGCAGACCTCCTTGCCAGATACGGAGGAGAGGAGTTTATGATTCTGACTCCCCACACTGACAGAGAGAACGCCTTTATGCTGGCCAAAAAATTAAGAGAAACAGTCAGAACGGCAAGATTTAACGGTGTACAACACATCACCTGTAGCTTTGGCGTGGCGCAGTTTCACAGCAGCGACACCATAGACAGTTTTCTTAAACGGATAGACGATGCGCTCTACAGGGCAAAAAATAACGGACGTGATAGGGTTGAAATGCTTTGACTGGATTTTTACTGAATCTCTGAATAGTATCTTTCCAAAATTATTTTGATATTTTTAGCAAGTTTTTAAAAATAGTGACATGTGACGAATGGCGAGTGACGAGAAAAACGGCACCTGTCACCTGCCATTCCTCACCTTAGCTCCATTTTACTATTTTAGGAAGTGAGGTGTAATTATGAAGTTCATATCGATTGCATTCATAGCCGTAGTATTATCAGCAAGTGTATGTTCTGCTGGGAGTGAAGTGGTTGTTTATACCTCCGAGGACAAGGTTTTTTCAGAACCCGTTTTACAGGCATTTGAAAAAAAGACGGATATAAAAGTCCGGGCTATTTATGATACGGAAGAAACGAAGAGCACGGGACTGGTCAATCGTTTGATCGCTGAGAAGGATAATCCGCAGGCAGATGTGTTCTGGAGCGGCGACCCAGTGCGTCCTGCTCTACTTGAATTTAAAGGCTTGGTAACACCATATTTTTCAAGCGCCGCATCGGATATTCCAAAGATGCACAAAGATGAGGACGGCCATTGGACGGGGTTTTCTGCACGGGCGCGCATCATTCTTTACAATACGAATCTGGTTAGTATGGACGAAAGGCCACTTTCCCTATTTGATTTAACCAAACCGGTGTGGAGGGGGCAGGTCGCCATAGCAAATCCGTTATTTGGCACCACCTCAATACATATGTCCGCCTTATTCATACTCCTGGGCGACGAAAAGGCCAAGAAATTTCTTAATGACCTGAAGGCCAACGGGGTAAAGATCGTCTCCTCGAATAGTGAGGTAAGGCGGCTCGTTGCACGGGGTGAGGTTAAAGTAGGTATCACTGATACGGACGATGCCAGTGTGGCTATTAAGGAAGGAAGTCCGGTAAAGGTCGTATTTCCTGACCAAACCAACATTGGCACACTTATTATGCCCAACATGGTCTGTCTTATAAAAAACGGTCCTAACCAAGAAAACGGGAAAAAACTGATAGACTATCTCCTCAGCGCAGAGGTTGAAAAGAGCCTGGCATGGGCTGCATGCGCGCAGATGCCGCTGAGATACGATGTGAGGACACCCGCGGACGTATTAACCATTGATGCCGTAAAAGGCATGAATGTCAATTACCACGACGTTGCCGTGAAACTGGACAAGATCGGAGAATTCCTCAAACAATGGGCAGGATACTAATCATGAAACAAAATCAATGGCAATCAATTTAAGCAATACAGGATTATAGGGTGGGATTTCTTCTCTGCAAATATATCTTGACAAATAAAGTAAATAAAGTAAAAATTGTATTACGAGCGGTAAGACCGCTGTGGGTTGTTCATGGTGTTCCCTTCCGGAGGTTGGCAAAGCCATGGCGAACCAAGCCCACAGGGCACGCTCATTTTTATTTTTCAGGCAAATAGATCATATCGTATTTCACATTTCCCTTGAACATGTTGAACCACTCATGGTCTTTCTTTTCGTATTTCCTGAATATCCCCCAAGAAAACGTATCAACCGCCTGTAATCCCATATTTTCGTGTGATGTCCAGTGATATATATCGAGCGGGACCCGCGGGTCGATGCGACCCTTGATGTGGCGAATGATGTATTCGTTGAACTCCCTGATCTCATTCTTGCTTTTGCTCTTGTCTATTATCACTTCTATCCGTGTTGAGGCATTTTCAATCGGTATCCTCTCAAGTGCGTTTCGGGCAATGAAATTGTAAACCCTGTCCTTCTGTTTTGCGAGACTGTCGTAAACACGCCGCTTGTTCAGGGTAAGTGAGTATAGGTCAAACGGAATAGTGGAAACCTGCTTGTAAAAATAGTCCTTCACCCCTATCGAGTCCTTGACGCCCTTCATTTCCACTTGTTCCTTTGGGAGCTTCCTCTTAATGGTCTTCTTCACGGCATTAATCAATCGCCTGTTATTCATTATGCCGCTCACGGTCAAGATAGTTACGGTAAAAAATTTAGACGGCTTCTTCGCAAAAAAGTCAAAGCCCAGGTCTCCGCTTTCATCAAGGTATAGATAAAGCATTTATCTCCTATGCCCCGCTTGAATGCTTCCCATAAATGTCTCTCAAAAACTCATAGCCTCTTGTTCCGTAGATATTGCATATTTTATTCGCATTTTCTCTATTGCTCGACTTATAGAGAAATTCAACTATTGAGCGTATATTCGTTTGATCAAAGTCAGGGGTAAAGGAGTCAAGCATTTTTAAGTAGATCTCACCGATATATTTAGCTGTTTCCTTAACATCACCTTTATCCTTGAGTTCATCTAAATATTCGATAAAAAACGAATTAAAGATTATATGAACATAGGGTGCCGATAACATTAACCATTCAAAGTTCTCCTTATCAATTTGTGGGAGTATTGCCGCCAATTTTGCTGCATGTGATAGGATTTTCTTATCTTCCTCTTTTAAACTTGTATTCTTTTTATATTTTTCATATAGCCATCTCCAGAACTCAATAATCCTTTTTCTAACATCTTCATCTGTTTCAGTTTGTTCTTTAAGATATTTTCTCTGCATCCAGAAAAAGCCGATAATGTCTTCAATCGGTTCGTATTTATACTTATCCAGAATTTGTTTAAACAAGCTTCCTTTCTCAGAAATTGACTCATGCTTTCTTAAATAACTCAACGCGATATGCTGGACTAAATGTTCATTGTCCCTCTTCTTTTTGAAATCATGTTCAATACTGTATTGATAATGAGATTTCATCAATGTATAGAATTCATCATAAACCATTCCGATCGAGATATAACCGTCCATAAATGCTTCCCAATATTTACTGCCTTTTTCACCTTCGAGAAATTTAATTTTCTCTTTGACCCATTCTTTGTCCAAATAATAAAAGTTAGGCAGATAACGCCCAAGATTTGTAAAACCTTCAATGATTTTGTTGCTTAATAGTTCCTCATACTTTTCTTTAAATTTAAGTGACCATTTTATATTATTCTTAATACCTTTCTTATCATGGACACGGGCTATTCTTAAAGCAAGGAGGATAAGAGCAGTTATTGCTTTGCCAAGAGTTGTATTTAACGTGTACGTAACATAGTCAGTTATATCCTTGTCATCCTCGGCTTTTAGATTATCTAATAGCAAGAAAACAATTTCTTCTACTTTTCCAAAGTCCTGCTCAGGGAATGCCCATGCATCGTCTCTTGCACCATCACAGATAAGTTCAGCGACTATTCCAGCAATCCAGTGATGATTTGCTCTATCTTCTTCAACAATAAATTTATCTTCCCAGAATTCTTTTCTGTCTATATAAGGCTTTATAAATATGAATACCTTATTCCAATCTATGATTTTCTTTTCATTCCATGCATCTCTTATCCCAATCAATATTTCATATATATAAGAAAAATCCGTATCTTTAAAAGGCTTCATATCGTCTATAAATTTTCCGGGCATTTCTTTGGCAACCTTACCTACGAGTCCAGCAAGCCCACCAACAGTTGGCCCTCTCCATGAGTCTTTGGTCTCGAAAGTTGCAAGAAATTCCGCAAGTTTGTCATTTGTCAATTTCAATATTTCTTCCTCTGCAAGTGGTGAAGGTCCGGGACCCCAGCGCGTTTCAACCTTTCCCACTGCAGGTTCCAATGCTGCATCTACTTTAGTTATCTTTTTCATCTCATCATAGAGATTCTTAAAATATGAATCATGAGAAAGGACATGATATATTTTCTGTTTGTGTTTGTATAAGGCAATATCTCTTTCTTGGTCTTCTGTAAAGGTGTGTCTTTTTGTGGCACCTTCAATTTTTTTATTCAGTATATTTCTATGCGCATCTGTTAGGTTTTTAAGATTTTCTAATAAGTGTTTTAATTCATCTCCCCAATGTAAAGTCTCCTCCATAATGAGGTCGCCGGTTTCGGTATTCAGTACTTCCCAAAATAATTCACTGTATTTGTCCATATTCTGCCCCATAACATAGAGCGCCATTTTCGGGAAATATAGGTATGTATCTCTAAAATAATCTTTTAATATTCCTTGCATGGTATTAATATCTTTTTTGGCTTTAACGAGTAAGATTCTTTTTAGAATTGATGTGAGTACTTCTGAAGGTTCGCTTTCAGGATATTCTGCTTCTTCATAAAATGATTTGTAAGTCTCATCTTCTTCACTCGTGAGTATACTTCTAATCTTGCCTGCCAGGTCTTTAATAACTTTTTCTGAGCATTTTTCACCAATACTTTCTGAATATTTATCAAAGGCTTCATCTAACCAGTGAGGGTCAATTATAAATCTGAACTCTTCTTTCTTACCAAGAAGCTTTGCTCTTTCTTCATTTAAAGGAACTGGTTTAAATGCTGTTATATAGTCAATAATCTTCTCTGCTTTCTTGATATCCTCTGGATTGTCAGTCAGAAATTTAGGTAGAAGCTTTATAGCAATCTCTGAACCTTGCAGTGTTGAGTTAAATTTCGAATCAAGCCAGATAGGGATGAAGTCAATTATTTCTGAAGGTATTTTATTATTGGGAATGTTTAAAAGGATTTTTACAAAATAAAACCATGTGCGGTAATTGTCTATGTGCTGGCCACTCGCATTTTTGAAACTTGTTACGGATATGATTATGTTGAGTAGATCATTAATCACTTCGTCATTTTTGTCCGGCTGGCTGGAAACTCTTTCTAAATATACCAAGGCATTCCACTGAGGAATTGTGAATAATCCTGGTGAGTTCACGGCTTCAATCGGTTGAGGATTGGATCGCAAATAGCCGTATAATTTCAAGTATTTGAGCCATCTAAAGTTTGTAAGTTTGCTAAAAAAGTATCTCTGGTACGCTTCCTTTTTCAGATAAACATCGATGACCGTTTTTATCTCAAGGATTGTGGGTTCATCTCTTTGAAGGATTAAGTCAAGGTGTTGGCAATCCTGATAATAATCTTTGGTGTCCTCTTTGAAAAGGCCCAGTTCAACGATTTTGTTGAATATCGCTCTCCGCAAATTTTCATAATGCATGTCCCATTCATGCCCATCAGAAAAGTCTTCGTATATCTTTCCTTCAACATTATCACACTCTGTGAAGTTTATCTTAAATTCTTCAGGAATGCTTGCATCATCGCATTTCAATCTGATAGGAAAGATATGCGTAGTCTTATTGGCAGATGCAGTCCTAATTTCATTTTTGACGAATTCCTTCTGAATTGATTCGTTCGACAATACCGGTATGAAGATAACCGACCTCTTTACCTCATCGATCATTTTTTGAGGATCATCACCAACAACCACGGAGTCGTCATCAATGAAAATATCTAAACCAAGGTTTTCTCTTTCGAGTCTCGTTTTGAGCCATTCAACAAATGGATGGTCAGATAAAGTATGACTTATGAAAGTCTTTATCAATTCTCACACACTCCTTGCCTTATCCAGCCTGTTTTTTACAGTTCACACACCACCCAGTAGACCTTACTTTGCTTATTCCGGATTAATCCTGGAACTTTAAAACATTCTTGCACCAAGTGGTCAAACAGACAAGACCCCTTTTGCTATGGATTAATTTAATTGCATAGAAATTTTTACTTAATTTTTATAAGAAATTCTCTGGCAGTTATAACGTTTATCAGATTTTTTATTCTATCTGTAAAAAAGTGAGTATCACCAGTTAAAAAATAATCAGGTTTTATATGAAGAATCGCGGCAAGAATAGGAACGTCTTTCTTATGTGCTATAAGGATTTCTGCCTCTTTCAATTTGTGACTGTATTTTGTGCGTGGAACAATTACAATATCGCTCAGTGCTTTTTCTATTTCTGCAAGGGCAATTTCAAAAGTCCTTTCTTTCAAATATTTGAGTTTCTTCCTTACCACCTTTCGCAATTCATCAACGACATCTTCACTTGTCACAAGGTCTATCTCGACTAAATCCAGAATCTTTGATTCGTTTCCTTCAAAAAATATCCCAGAAAGCAAGATATTTGTATCTATAAAGACCTTATATCTCATCTGCGTATTCTTTCAAATTCTTTTAACATCTCTGCTTCTGTTATACCTTCTTTTTTCATCAACCATCTAAGAAATGTCCTGCTTTTTCTGGCATAAGCCTTTTTAAGCGCTGAAACAACAGCCTCCGATGCATCAGAAAATACCCCGAGTTCTATTTCCTCGTTAATATTCCTGTAAATGTCATCTGGAATTTGTGCTACGATTTTAGGCATACTACACCTCCATAATATTTAAAAAATAATAATAACAAAAAGTATGAGAATTTGTATAAATTACACACTCCTTGCCTTTTCCAGCCTGTTCCTTGCCTGCTCACACACTGTCCAGTATATCTCTACATCAATTTTTTTCAAAGCAAACTTTCTCCTATTCGTTTTTACAGTTGCGCATATGCCCTCGACCTTAACTTGAGATTTTTCTCTCTCATTTTAGTAGTGCCACCATAAAGATTACTATTTTTATTATAGCTTTTTGCATCAATTTATCATATACATTACCCTCTCTCAATCCTATTTTCACAAAATTCTATCAAAATCGTGCGCAAAATTTAATGTTGTCTCCGATTCAAATTTAGTATAATATTACTTATATGCATGTGCAGAAGAAATTGACATTGGGGTTTTTCTTTACACTCTTCCTCGCAACCACCTTTCTACCGATTGTGTGGATGTTTGGAAATTCCATTTATGAAGAAGGAAGATTTTCATTCGCCTATTACCGCGATATCTTTCTAACACTGAAATACGGAAAGGTTATCTCCAACAGTCTTATCCTTGCCTCTATCACAACTTTCGTCTCTTCTCTCATTGGCGTCCCTGCGGGATTTTTTCTGGCAAAAACAGACATTCCCCTTAAGAATTTTTTTAAAGTATGCTTTTTTATACCCCTGATTATCCCCTCCTACATTACCGGTATTGCATGGTCGAATCTGCTGGGAAGAACTGGATTTTTAAACAACGTCCTCTCACAGTATATGCTGCTCTCGCCTGAATCTATTTCGAATTTTATCTACAGCATCTACGGCGCGTCATTTATCCTCGCGATAAACCTCTTTCCCGTTGTGATGTTAGTAACTGAATACGCCTTAAAAAGCATAAATCCACGATTGGAAGAAAGCGGTCTGATAGCAGGCGGTGTCTTTCGGGTATTCCGGCAGATAACATTCCCTTTAATCGCCCCTGCCATTCTCTCCGGCATGATGATTGTTTTTGTGCTATCACTCTCCGAGTTTGGAGTGCCGTCATTGCTGCAGGTCAATGTACTCACGACCCAGATATTTACTCAATTCAGCGCCTTTTATAATGAAAAGGCAGCCACGGCTATTGCCTTTCCGCTCATAGCAATCACTCTTGTCCTGATTATCCTGGAGCAGATTTATCTGCGTGGAAAATCGTTTGAGATATTGGGAAGAACTTCTTCAAATAATACGATAGAATACAACATCACATGGCTCAATGTGGTTGGTATAACCTTTTGTACCCTTGTTTTAATAGTATGCGTTGTCACTCCCCTGAGTACACTCTTTTTTAATACAAAGACAATTTCTGCATATCGCGATGCCATCCTTCTGACCAGGAATGGCATTACGAACAGCATTTTGTTTGGGGCGATTGGGGCAACCTTTCTCACCTTTATAGGTTTCTTTCTGGGCTACCTTTCTGAGAAAATCCGGTCCAGATTGAAGAATGGTACGGCAGCATTTATCTGGATATTCTTTGCCGTGCCTGCCACAGTATCGGGTATTGGACTCATCAAATTATGGAATAGGCCGGAGGGCACATTTCAATTCATCTACGGTTCTTTATGGATCGTTATTCTTGGATATGCAATAAGGTTTTTACCGTTATCCAGCCGTATTATGGCAAATTATCTCAAGCAAATCCCGCATGCCATGGAGGAGGCAGGTACAGTAACGGGGGCATCGTGGTTCTGTATTTTAGGTAAAATCTTATTGCCTTTGCAAGGTTATGGACTAATCGCCACGTGGCTGATCTCATTTATGTTTTGTATCGGTGAACTAGGCACGACGATACTGGTTTATCCACCCGGACACGAAACGCTTCCCATAGCCTTGTTTACTATCATGGCGAATAGCCCAACGGACGTAGTTTCTGCACTTTCCATCGTAATTGTAGGGATGACCTTGATGCCTATGGGAGTATTTCTCGCAGTTTCCAGATACGTTGCGAAACTTCCTCAACTAACTTTCTAATCCTAGATTACATCAAAATCGGCTGTTGCGAGAGTGTGGTTTCTAGAGTTCTTGGGGTTACTTGAGTTTCTTGGGTTTATAGAGTAAACACAAGAAACCCAATTAAGTCGAGAAACTCAAAGGACATCAAATTCAATATGAACGCCCTTGAAGTAAAACAATTAAGCAAGAGCTTTAATAAAAAAGAGGTTGTGAAAGGCATCTCTCTCGGTGTAGAACAGGGGCAACTCCTGGCATTATTAGGCCCTTCCGGATGCGGCAAAACAACAACCATGAGGATGATTGCCGGTCTTGAAGCCCCGGACGATGGGGATATTTGGATAGAAGGCACACTTGCAAGCCATGGACGAAAAGTGATAATTTCTCAAAAACAGAGGCATATCGGAATGGTATTTCAAGACCTGGCGATCTGGCCGCACATGACGGTATACGAAAACATTGAATTCGGGTTGAAGACTAACGGGATCACGAGAACTGAAAGACGGAAAAGGATTGATGCCGTTTTGCATAAGGTCAATATGCAAAATTATGCCAGTGAGTACCCTGCAAGACTTTCGGGCGGACAGCAGCAGTTGATTGCAATCGCACGGGCAATTGTCACGGAACCCAGGTTATTACTTATGGATGAGCCATTGTCGAACATCGATGTAAAACTGCGCGAGGATATTCGGCAGGAAATCAGACGTATCCAGCAAGAAACACAGATTACAACAATTTATGTAACCCATGACCAGGAAGATGCATTTCTTTTGGCTGATGAGATGGCGGTTATGAATAACGGCATGCTGGAACAAATAGGCACCCCTGAAGAAATTTACTCATCTCCAACATCACTTTTTGTAGCCAGTTTCGTTGGAGAAGCGAATATTATGCAGGTGAAAATAGTCGGGAAAGACAGGGTATTGACACCATGGGGAGAATTAGTTTGTAACACAAAGGGTCAAGCGGGAAAAGATGCTTATCTCTTCTTTAGACCTCATCAGGTAGAAATCAATGATAGCGGCCATTGTTATGGCACAATAATCAACCGGGACTTTGTCGCGGGAGGGTATAAGTATCGTGTCTCAACTTCAGGCATTGAATTCAAATTACACGATCAAACGAAGCATGCTATAGGTAAACTGGTAAAGTTTTTCACTAAGAAAATGGATATACTATTTTTTTAATCAAAAAAAGGGTTGTGTTGTTTTTCCTCACCGATAGTGGTGAATGTACCATGTCCCGGATAGACAATTACATGGTCTTCCAGGGTAAACAGGCGGGTTTTTATCGAGCTAATTAGTTTGGTGTAAGAACCGCCATAGAGGTCTGTCCTTCCAATCGAACCGGCAAAGAGCGTATCCCCAACAAATACTGCATCATTGATGAGGAAACATATACTACCGGGGGAATGCCCCGGTGTATGTACGATGCGTATAGTCTCGTCGCCGACAAAAATTTCCTCATCATCTGCAAGTTCCCTATCGACCCGAGGCACAGGAATGGCAGATAGCCCAAAGGCTTCCGTTTGATCATTCAAATAATTAAGAAGCGGAATGTCTTCCCGGTGAAGCAAGAACTTTGCGCCTGTCAAATCCTGCAAAAATTTCACTCCCCCTAAATGATCGAAATGAGCGTGGGTATTTATAATGAATTGTATGGTAAGGTTGTGTTTCTTTATGAGATTCAGTATCTCTTCTGGATTGCCGCCGGCATCAATAACTATAGCGGTGTTATCTTTTTTAGAACCAATAATGTAGCAATTTACTGCTAAAGGACCGACAGTCAGCGTCTCAAAAATTATCTCGGGTAGTATCATTAGCCGGCAAACTCAACCCTGCAGTAATAGGGAAGGGCTCTTTTATTAAAAGTCTCGTCTTCCGCTGTTTTCTTTACTTCTATTGTCTCTCGTGCAAAGGTACTATGGCAACTCTTACAGCACCATAATTCATGATCTTTGAATAGTCCGCTTTGCCTTTGCAAGCCGATGAGAACGAAACTATTCCCTCTGCAATGAGGACATACAAATTCACCTTGTTTCCTGTCTTCTTCAATAACCATAACCGTCTCTCCACATTAAAAATTCAGCTACCAGGATTCTTAACACCATAGAGAATTTACCTTTTACTGGAAAATAATAACAATTTAATAAAAGAGGAGAGTCACGCACCATATTCTAACGGAGAACATTAGAGGGGCTTTGTGCGCACGGAACACCCCTGTATTTCCTAAAGTTAATTGTTATTTATAATGTATTTACCTTTATAAGGCTCTCTTTTCCCATGATGGCGAGTTTTCAGGTTTATTGACGCCTTTACTTCGCTGCAGCACTCGTCACATTCATAAGGGTATTCATGGCAATTCGAGCAATCATTTTTAAAGTGTTTTTTCATGATGGCATTTCTCCTTTTTGTTGTTGTCTAAAGATATGCTTGTTTTCGTTTATAATATTCATTGGAATGGGCGCATTCGAGAAACATACTATAATTCATGTTTTTTATCCATGTATCGAATTCCTGAAGTTTTTTATTCAGGACACAGGCACAAGGATGCGCCTCTTGATTCGTAGTATGTTCGTTTTTCATAACAATAATTAGTAAAAATATGTTTCCATGCTTAAGTATTTACTATAAAATTGACACAACAAATGTTTTTTACAACTGCTTTTTGCTTTTTTAAAACCACTATTATTATCGGCTTTTTATTGAGAAAATTTAGGGGCTTTTTTCTGAATGTAAATTCTGAAACTCTATGAACTTCATTCCACGACAACACTTAGAAATTGATAACTATATAAAATTTGTAGATGAAATCCTCCACAAGTGCGACAAGGGAATCGAGTATTGCAAGATTTGCCCCAATGAGTTTGTGTGTACAGAATTAGAAAAAGATGACTTTGGCTTAAACAATTCAACCATATCGGAGGTATTGACTGTCATCCAATATGCCCTAAGCAAAGTCCCTGGCTACTTAAACCTCGAAAAAAGGAATGACCTCAGAGTGCATATCAAAAACTACATTAACGAATCGCCTGCCCATGAAAGAAGGATCTGGGAAGACAGCATTCTGGACTTACTGCTCGATGACAAGCTTGCCAATCCTTCATATAAACCCACAGCCAAAATAGGCGAAGTCAGAACACTCCTTACCTATAACTCGAAAATAAGCTTTTCTACCCACCTGAAGTGTTTATGCATAGAAAATAAAGATACCTTAACGAATATTACATTCCATTTACCTCCCGAAATCACCTCAAACTGCACGAAAATTGTGAACCAATATATTCAAGCCAAACACCTAGGTATCTCCATATCACCAGGCACGGATTACATAAAATATTGTCTTGAAAAAAATGTGCCTGAAATAATCCGGGGGTGCAACTTAAATGATGCAGGACTTGCGGCTGCATTATGCTACTATGCCGTATTTACCAAGTCACCGATTCCCGAAAATATTGTGATAACAGGTGGATTGGACAGTCAGGGGAAAACACTTCCGGCAGATTTACTGGATGGCAAAATAGAAACGGTTTTAAGGGAATTACACTTTATCGACAAGATTATCATTCCAAACGGTTCTTTGTTTCGTATTCGTGTCCCTGAAAACGTAAGCATAATAAAGGTTGATAGTTTTGAACAAGCAGTATATGTTGTATTCAAAAATGAGATAGCAATTTAACAGGAAATACCTTATTATGTCAATTCATTATGCTGAAAGCATATTTAAAAGGATTACATAATATCGCCAGTCGCGGAGATGCCAGGGAGGAAAGCTTCTATTCTGTCCTTGAAGGTTTTTTGCAGAAATATGCCGAATCCGTCGACAAGAAAAACATCCACATAACCACCTTACCAAAAAAGACCGATGCTGGTAATCCCGATTTCAGAATATGGGACGGCAATCAACATATCGTTGGTTATATTGAAGCCAAAGCTCCCACCGTTGAATATCTTGACCAGATTGATACAACGGAACAACTCAAACGTTACAAAAAAACCTTTTCCAATCTAATACTAACCAATTTTTTTGAATTCAGGCTCTATCGCAATGGAGAACTAACAGATAAAGTACGTATTGGCAGACCTTTTAACATGCATACGCTCAAAACAGTCCCTCCAGCGGAAAACGAACCAGAGTTCTTAAAGTTGCTTGAAAAATTCTTTTCCTTCTCACTGCCAAAATTTTACGATGCCGAATCCCTTGCAGTGGTGTTGGCAGATAAGACACGCTTTCTCAGAGATGAAGTAATCGCCCTAGAATTAAGAGAAGAGGATGAAGGGAAAAGAAAAAGCCTCACGAGCTTTTATGAGTCCTTTAAACAGTTTCTTATTAGCGGACTTACAAAAGAAGACTTTGCCGACCTTTATTCACAAACCATCACCTACGGACTCTTTGCCTCTCGAACCCGTTCAAAGAACGTCTTTAATAGAAAACTTGCTCATGATAATATCCCGCATACAATTGGCATTTTAAGGGACATATTCAGGTTTATTTCACTTGAAGAACTTCCACGTCAAATGGAATGGATCATTGACGATATCGCAGAGGTGTTGGCAGTTACAGATGTAAAAAATATCCTTCATCAATACTTCCATAAAGGTAAGGGAGAAGACCCTGTTATTCATTTCTATGAAACTTTTCTGGCTGAATATGATCCGAAGACAAGAGAACGCAGGGGAGTTTATTATACCCCTGAACCTGTTGTCTCTTATATCGTGCGTTCTTTGCATACTATTCTAAAAGGATCTTTTAACAGAAATGACGGTTTTGCAAGTACATTGGTTACGGTGCTTGACCCAGCGGCAGGGACATTAACCTTTTTGGCAGAAGCTTCCAAGCTTGCACTGGAAGAATTTACGTCAAAATACGGTGAAGGTGGCAAGGAACATTTTATTAAAGAACATATTCTTAAAAATTTCTATGCATTTGAACTCATGATGGCTCCTTATGCAATAGGTCATTTAAAGATGTCTTTCCTTTTAGAAGAACTTGGCTATAGGCTAAAAGACGATGACAGGTTTAAACTCTATTTGACTAATACCCTTGAAATGAAAGAACTTGACGAAAGCACATATCTTGGTCCAGGTTGGATCTCAATTTCTGAGGAATCCCATTTGGCAGGCAAAGTAAAAAGGGAACAGCCAATATTGGTTATTCTTGGCAATCCCCCATATTCAGGGCATTCTACTAATATTGGTGATTGGATTTCCAGAGAAATTAAGGCTTACTATCAAGTTGACGGTAAACCACTTGGTGAAAAAAATCCAAAGTGGTTGCAAGACGACTATGTAAAATTTATTCGTTTTGCTCAATGGAAGATTGGCCAAGCAGGAGAGGGAGTTTTGGGATTTATCACAAACCACAGCTACCTTGATAATCCAACCTTCAGAGGTATGAGACAATCCTTGATGAATAGTTTTGATGAAATATGTATCCTTGACCTGCACGGCAACAGCCTCAAAAAGGAAAAATGCCCTGATGGCTCAAAAGATGAAAATGTCTTCGACATTCAACAAGGAGTAACTATTGCCCTTTTTGTTAAAAGGAAGGACAAAAAGGACGGTTGTAAAGTTTATCATTCAGAAATTTGGGGCTTAAGAGAAGAAAAATACCGTTGGCTCTTGAAGAATGATATTAACACCACCAAATGGAAAAGGTTATCTCCAAAATCAGAATTTTATCTCTTTATTCCCAGAGATGAAAGGCTTTTAAAGGAGTACGAAAGTTATCCAAAGATAACAGACATCTTTCTTCAAAATAGCGTGGGAATTGTCACGGCAAGGGATAATTTCGTAATAGACACCAACAAAGATACACTTAAAAGGCGCATCAGAATGTTTTGTGATGAAAAAATGCCAGATGAAATTATCGGGCAGACATTTCATCTGAAAGACACGTCAAACTGGAAATTGAATGTTGCAAGAGGGAAAATAAGAAAAGACACCGATTGGGAAAACACAATTACACGGATTTTATACAGGCCATTTGATGTTCAATGGGTCTTTTACCATAACGCAGTTATCGAACGCCCTCGTAAAGAAGTCATGCAACATATGATGAAAGAAAATTTGGGATTGGTTACAAGACGACAAATGTTACCAAATAAACCTTGTAATTATGTCTTTGTTTCGGAAACAATTATTTCAGATGGAGTAATACGTTCTGACAATAAAGGCAGTGAATCACTTTTCCCTCTTTATCTTTATTCAGACTCGAGTAACCCTGAAAAACAATCTTCAATTCGTAATTTGATGCTCTTTGAGCCGAAGGCAGATTATGGGACAAGGAAAGCAAACCTATCTCCTGTAATAATCGAACAACTAACAAAATCTTTTAAGAAAACGCCCACGCCTGAACAAATCTTCTTTTATATCTATGCCATCCTGTATTCCAATACCTATCGCACAAAATACTCAGAATTTCTGAAGATTGACTTTCCCAGAATACCTTTTACGAAGGACTATAAATTGTTCATCAAAATGGCCGATTACGGGAAAAGACTTGTTGATTTACAGCTGCTGAAATCATCTGAGATTGACCCACCCATTGCCAAATTTCAGGGCAAGGGCGACAATCGGGTTGAGAGACTGAGATATGAACCCACAAGATTATTTATAAATGAAAACCAATATTTTGAGGGCATAGAACCAGAAGTTTTTGAATATCAAATCGGCGGTTATCAGGTATGTGAAAAATGGCTAAAAGACAGGAAGGACAGAAAACTATCGCTTGATGATATAAAACACTACTGCACCATCGTCACTGCCCTTGCAAAAACTATCGAAATTCAAAAAACAATTGATACCTTCTATCCAAAAGTCGAAAATGAAACCATATCGTAATAATTACGCGATGGGAAATGATACTGAACCAGAGATAACACTTATCTTCTTTACCTCTCTGTGTCTCCATGTGCTCTGGGGTTTAAAACGCTTCTTTATCATTGTGAACCGCCTTCTTTTAACGTTGTGGTTTCAATCCACTGAAAGAGCTTTTTCTTCAACTCCCTTGCTACCTCAGGATGGTTTTCAAAAATATTCTTATCTTCCATAGGGTCGTTACGAAGATTATACAATTCATAATTACCATTGCTTGATCCTCCGCTGCTCACAGCGCTCGTGGGCGTGTTGGTATAAATGAGCTTCCACTCATCTGTCCTGACACAGCGGAGCCTGATATCTTCCATCTCTTTTGTGCTCTGAAACCCACCCAGAATCGTTTCACAAAAAACAGGTCGTGAATTATCCGTAAGTTTGCCCTGCGTTGATATCGGCAAGAAACGCCCCTGCAATCCTTCGGAAACGGGTATACCTAGTATATCCAGTATGGTCGGCATGATGTCTATTTGCTGCACCAGTTCGCCTACGACCCTGTGTTTAATTTTTTTTGGCCACCGGATGATCAATGGTATATGAATGATCTCGTCATACAGTTTCGCATTCAATGATGTGGATGCATGACCGATAAAACCATGTTCAAACAATTCCTCTCCATGATCGGAGGTTATAATGAGTATGGTATTGTCCAGTATGCCCCATTGCTTCATCTTTTCTTTAAGCAATCCTATGTAATCGTCCAATTGCCTTATTTGCCCGTCATAAAGCGCAATTACAGCTTTTTTTTCTGCGCTGTTAAAACTAACAGAGCCATTCTTGATAACACTCTTAGCTTTTACCAGAGCAACAGCCTCGGTTTCAGCAGACACACCGCCAAAAATATCTTCCTGAAAGATTTTGTCGTAAGGATTTTGTGGATTATACGGCAAATGCAATCCATGATAGTGATACCACATAAAAAATCTCCGGCCTTTGTATGCCTCCAGCAATTTCAGCAAATCTTCCCCTTCTCCGCCCTGAAACTGTTCTTTATCAACCGCATCGAAACCCAGATGCCAGTAATTTTGAATATCGACAAATCTCGGCAACACAGGCGCTGCATATCCATTTTCCTTCAAAACTCTGGGCAAGGTCAAAACATCGTCTTTTAGAGTTCTGTCCTTTGCATCAACGCCATGTGTCGGTGGATACAATGATGTAAATATGGAAATCATCCCTGGGGTAGTCCATGCTGATTGGGAGAAGGCGTGAGTAAACAACACCCCTTCTGAGGCTATCTTATCAATATTCGGAGTCGTGTTACGATTATAACCGTAACAGCCAAAGTGGTCTGGACGACAGGCGTCAACCGTAAAAAGCAGTATATTGGGCAGGTCTTCCTTTGCTTCCAAACTACTTTCCAAAACAAAGAGAAACACAAAAAAATACATAACAAGGAACAGTTGTTTCTGCAAGCTCATTTAATTTTTTGAAGTATGGATTGCTATGTTCGGCCTTAACACAAAAATAATGAAAAGTTCGCCCATTCCGCTGGAAAGCCAATTCATAAAGATATCCCTTACATCGAAAACTCGCATCGGTAAAATACCCTGAATAAATTCATCAGTAGCGCCTAAGAGAAATGCTAACATGATCGTATATAAATATATTCTATTCCCCTTTGCGTGGAGTTTAAGGGCCCAAAATACAATAACACTTAAGATTCCATATAACAACAGGTGAAATCTTTCTGCGCCGGCAACACACATATATTTCAGCAAGGCGAGACAGGCGCAGGATATTGCAAAAAAGGATATATACACAGAAGGTTTCTTAACCTGTTTTTGAAATATCAGGTAGATTAAAAAATAAGCCCCCAGTACACAAGTTAAAAACAATCCGAGATAATTAACACTATTGCCCCATTGTCTCAGCACATACCCCCAGAATGCTGTCCCAAAGGGTAAAAAGGCATAGATCGCCCCCGTATAAATAGCAACAATCCCCCATCGCCATTCCAGGGACACCTTCTTTATAAAACCATAATTAATGGATATGGCCATTTTTAATTCACTGCTCTGCCGCGGATATTTGGTTTTAATACAAAGGCAATAAAGAGTTCCGCCATCCCGGCGGAAAGCCAGTTCATAAGAATATCCTTTACAGCAAAAACCCGCATCGGCAATAAACCCTGAATAGACTCATCAATTACACCCAGTAAAAATACCAGAATAGTCGTGTATAAATACACCCTCGATTTCTTTACGTCATTTTTAAAGGCCCAAAAGATTATACAACTCAAAATACCATATATCAGGGGATGAAACCTTTCCGGCCCTGTAGAACACATATATTTCAATATGAGAATATATGCAAAGGATATCAAAAAAAAGGCGACGTACACTGCGGGCGCTCTTGCCTCTTTTTGAAAAATTAAATATACGAGAAAATACACCCCCAGGACGCATATAAGAAACCATCCCAGATAATTGATGCTATTGCCCCATTGACCTAATACAAATCTCCAGAATCTTGGCCCAAACGGTAAAAACGCATAGATTGCCAAAATGTAAATAGCGACGATCCACCATCGCCATTTCTGGGATACATTTTTTATAAAGCCGTGGTTTAGATAGAGAGCCATGGAATAATTGTACTATAACCTTACCGTCAGTCCCTGCGCCATCTTGATTTCCATGGCATGGTTGATTGTCCACGCCGTACGGTGCGTTACCACGTCAATAAGGGTGCTGGCCGATGGCAATCCTGTCCCGCTCTTCTTAACACCGCCAAAGGGCAAATGCACCTCAGCCCCAATTGTGGGCAGATTCACGTAACCCAGCCCATATTCACAATCATCCCGTATCCGCCTTGCCTTCCGAAAATCCTCTGTTATCACTGCACACGAAAGACCATAGTCTGTATCATTATGCACCTCGACAGCCTCGTCGATATCTTTTACGGGAATAATTGCTACATGCGGGCCAAAAACCTCATCGTGTAGGACGCGACTCTTCGGATTGCTCTGCATACGATACACAAAAGGGGACATAAAATAACCCTTTTTGTGTGACTTGTCAGTAAATCTTCCACCATCCAGCAAAACATTTGCCCCCTCCTTTTTCGCCAGCTCGTTGTATCGGGCAATCTTTTCTGTTGCGGACTGATTAATTACAGGACCCATAAATACGTCCTCATCCAGCGGATTGCCGATTCTCATCCTTTTGGTTGTCTCAACAAATCTCCTTTCGAATTCCCCCAAAATCTTTTCATGGACGATCAAACGGCTTGCAGAAGTGCAACGCTGTCCCGATGTCTTAAAAGCGCTGATAATTGCGGCATTCACGGCAATATTTAAATTGGCGTCATCAAGGACAATCAGTGCATTTTTTCCACCCATCTCGCATGCACACATCTTATTATGAAATCCGGCAACGATCTTCTTTATTTCAGAACCCACATCATTAGAACCGACAAACAAGACCACATGGGCATCCGGATGTTTTACCAATAAATCCCCGCAACCGCCGTGTAAAACGCTGATAACCCCCGGCGGAAAACCTGCTTTCTGTGCATACTCAGCAATCTTGTGTGCGGTACACGCCGTTTCACGGGAAGGCTTGAGAATAACAGTATTTCCTTCAACCACCGAAGGGCAGATCAACCACAGGGGAATAGCAAATGGAAAGTTCCACGGGGTAATCGCCGCCACAACACCTTTAGGTTTTCGCCGCAGGAAGGCGTCTTTTTCGGGGATTTCCGAATCAATCACGTCGCCGTGAGGCATCCGTACCGTGCCAAATACGTATTGCACCATGTGGATGCCTTCCGTCACATCGGCACGACCCTCAATAATTCCCTTCCCGCATTCCTTTGTCACCAAGCGGGAAATATCTTCCCGATCTTTTTTTAATAGCTGGACAAATTCATCAAAATACTCACCCCGCTTGATACGGGACAAACGCCTCCAGCCGTCGTAGGCATCTTTTGCGGCGCTGACGGCGTCATTTACATCCTTTTCTGAAGAAAGTGGAAAGGTTCCCAATACCTCGTCAAAGTTGGCAGGATTTCTACTCTCAAATCTTTCACCGGAAGTACCATCTACAAATGCCCCGTTAATGTAATTTTTTCCTTCCATATTTCATCGCCCTCCCTTTAAAATATTTATAAAGGATTTGACTTCATATAAAGAATTTTATGTGCACTTTAGTTTATTGACTTTAAGCTTGCCTATGAATGTCAGGGGTTTTATCTTATTCCCAAAAATTGATAACGTACTATATCAGATAACTAAAGGTGAGTCAATTTTACTTTATTTTTTGATTATTTGTGATATTCTTGTAAAAATCTATGAAAGTACTCGGTATAGAAACGTCTGGGAATGTCGGTGGTGTTGCCCTTTGCGAGAATAAGCACGTTATCATTGCAAAGGATTTTAGTGGCATGCAACATGGGAAAGAATTGATCCCTGTCATCAGAACAACTCTTCACGAAATCGGATGGAAGCCAGGAGATATCGACCTGATTGCCGTTGACGTGGGACCAGGTTCATACACGGGACTGAGAGTTGGAGTGACTTGCGCAAAGACGCTGTCATACGCATTAAATATACCCGCTATCGACATACCCATATTCGACATTATAGCCGAAAATTATGCAATAAGTTCCATCCCCATATGCCCTATCATTGACGCAAAGCGAAACCACGTCTATGCCTGCATTTACAAACTTGAAGGTATTCGGAGGGAAAGGCTATCTGAGTTTCTGGTAATCCAACCCGAAAAACTTTTAGCGATCATCCCGAAACCGGTGATTATTTTCGGGGACGGCGTTACACCCTACAAAGGCATATTTCAACAAAAAGATATCATTATCGATGAGATGGAACATGTGAAACCAAAAGCAGAATATGTAGCCCTGTTGGGTGAAAGAATGTATGAATCAGGACATCGATGCGAAATTGATAAATTACTCCCTCTTTATTTACGACGGGCAGAGGCCATAGAAAAACAGGAAGGCAAAAAATAGCGAATGTTTTTATTTCATCATTCCTCTATAACCGTTAGTATTTGATCGGCTGCAACATTTGAGAGTGTTTGTACTTTTCCGCCAGGCCATTTTATTTCGAGCGTATCTATTGTCTCGGAACTACCCAAGCCGAAGTGTACCCACAGGCTGTCTTGCGAGCAGAAACCAGAACCTCCGTCCACTTCCCTGATTTGACTGATCGTGTCAGTTGTCACCTTGACCCTTGCCCCAATTCCTGCCCGGTTGCTTGTCGTCCCCACCGTCTTAATAATAATCCAGTGGTTGCTATTTCCATTATTTCGATAAAGAACGTTTGGCTCACGATAATTAACTAAATAAAGGTCCATATCCCCATCGTTATCATAATCTCCCCATGAAGCCCCTTCGGCATGCCCTACATACCGAATACCTGCTTCTTCCGCAATATCAGTAAATGTACCGTTGCCATTGTTCCGGCACAGGACGCACGCCTGTGATGCGCCAATACCGCCATTCACGACATGCAAATCCAGATCGCCATCATTATCGTAGTCTACCCATGTCACCTCCGTACTTTCTTCTTCATCCGCAACACCCGCTCTGTCCGTTACGTCACTGAAAGTCCCGTCCCCATTATTCATGAACAAAACATTTTTTGCGCTGGGAAGGACGTCCATCAAATTTGCAATAAAAACATCCATATTCCCATCGTTATTATAATCACCCCATGCTACTCCAAATCCTCCCAAAGCGTTTCCGGCGCCCGCCGTGCCGGTTATTTCTGTAAACGTACCGTCGCCGTTGTTTTTATACAAGATACTGGGCGTATTCTCGGGTAAAGGCAGGTTAGAATTATCAAAATTTAATACATAAAGGTCCTGATAGCCGTCATTGTCGTAATCGCACCATGCCGCCCCCATCCCGTTCCCCAAATCACCCACTCCTGCTGTATCTGTCACATCCTCAAAGGTACCGTCGGCCTTATTTCTAAACAGCTTATTGGATTGGCCCTCGCAAATCATGACATGGGCATTGTTCGTTACAAAGACGTCCAGATACCCGTCGTTATTATAATCAGACCAGGCAACACCAATTCCAAAGGCAACATTTTCCACGCCTGCTTCCTTTGCCACATTGGTAAAGGTACCATCGCCGTTATTTTTGTATAAAACCTTCTTTGATCCAAAACCAGGGCCTACATCATTGACCAAAAACAAATCGAGGAAACCATCGTTGTTATAATCGCCCCATGCAATATCAGCGCTCGCCTCGGTGTTTCCCACATCGGCTGCATCCGTAACATCGGAAAAGATGCCGCCACCGGTATTCTGGTAGAGGATATTTTTATCCTTATAATTCGATACATAAAGGTCAGGCAGACCGTCGTTGTTGTAATCCCCCCAGGCAGCGCCCATCCCTCGCGCAGAGTTACCCACCTTCGCTGTTTCTGTAACATCGGTAAACGTCACCTGTGATACCGTTATTTTCGGACAAATGCAGCTTATCAGCAACATGAACAAAAAAACACTCCCTGTGGAATAAAGCATGTTTGATTTATCGTTTATTGTATTCATAAACTTTTTCCAAAAACATGAAATGGTAACTGCCTTACATTTGCGGGTTGAACTTATAACCACCCCTCTTTCCCCTCCTTCGCGAGGAGGGGGACTTCGTCGTGAGCTCAGTCGAACGATGAAGGGGAGGTCTTCCATGGACTATTTATCATATTAGTTATGGACACGAAACCCGCTTAAATAAAATGAAAATCCTATACAATCAACTTACAAACGTGAATCCCCTAGCAAGATTTTTCCCTTTGGTCGAAATGACAAAAGAATGGTTTTTCGTCAGATACTATTTAATTGTCACCTTAATATCCTTTGTAATCTCAGTATCGTTATTTTGCGTGCTAAAGGTGATAACATCTTTCCCCTTTTCATTCCCTGCAATTACTGTAAATTTCGCCTTGCCATTCTCATTTGTTTCCGCGCTTTCATCGATAGAAACCTTTTTATTCGCAGCAGACGCATACACCGTAAGGTTCGCGCACGGCTCATTATTTTTACCTTTTACTGTTACCGTAACAACAGCGCTCTCCCCACGCTTCACCACTAACTTTTTAGGCTTCACCTTTAATATAAAAGGCACACATTCTTCTGCCAACGAAATGGTCGCCGTACTCGTATAAATATAATCCCCCCTGCTCGTACCGTCACCATTAGCCTCATTTCCAGCCGCATAAAAGGTAATGGGGCCGGATACGTCCTCCGAAGGAGCTGACCACTGAATCGTCCAGCTTGATTCTGCCGTGCCTATGGTCGTGTGGGCGGCATATTGATTCCGGTATGATTCTGTTTGTGTAGTCTCATCTGTGCTTGTAAATGTGCCTACTTTGGTGCTGGTCGTATCCATGGCCGTTATTTCAAAGCCATGGAGAGAAGTGTCAGAATTAACAAATTTAACAACGATATTTGTTGTCTTGCCCTTTTCGTACGTAGAAGGCGCTGTTATTGAAAATGTTGCCTTGCCCGTATTCAAGCCGTAACTATAATGGCATGGAGTTACATTACAGGTAAAATCATTACAGATATCGTTGGGCGCGCCTGTGCGACCTGCAATAGGACCTGAAAGAAAACCGTATGCAGTATTGCCGTACAGCATTAATAAGATTATGATGAATAAGCCGTGTTTCATCTAAGAGTATGATATGGATTCTCGATTTAATCCCCCTTAGAAAAGGGGGAATCAGGGGGTTGTGTTTTTCCCGGGGTTATTCCCCATTCCCCGCTTCCACAAGGACGAGTTTCATGAGGACAAGTTTACAACCCCCATCCTCCCCCTGTCCCCTCCGGAGGGGGATAAAGAGGGAGGAAGGGGGATTTTTATATCTCCTATCTCCTGATCCGCATAAATAAAATGAAACCTATCAATTCACCGTGTGGCTTGACTAGCATTATTCCTCCGTAATTGGCAGTATCTGATCGGCTGTAATATTGGAGAATGTCTGCACCTTTCCACCTGGCCACTTGATCTTCAGCGTATCAATTTTTTCATTATTTCCTAAGCCGAAGTGCACCCATAGGCTATCCTGCGAGCAAAAACCAGAACCACCGTCAACCTCCCTGATCTGCGTGCTTGTGCCGGTTGTCACCTCGATTCGTGCGCCAATCCCAGCCCTATTGCTCGTTATCCCCACAGGTTTAATAATAATCCAATGGTTGCTGTTGCCATTATTCCTATACAATTTATTCGACTGATTGTAATTAACGACATAAAGATCCATATCTCCGTCATTGTCATAATCGCCCCAGGTTGCGCCCTCTCCCGGCCCTGTGTTCTGAATACCGGCGGTACCCGCAATATCAGAAAATGTACCGTCACCGTTGTTTTCATAAAGTATGCTGCTCTGATTCCCCTGAATCCCGCCATTTACCACATGCAAATCAATATCTCCATCATTGTCGTAATCCACCCAGGTAACCTCGGTGCTTGTCAATGTACTGCCCACCCCTGCCTCATCAGTTACATCGGTAAAGGTACCATCGTTATTATTCCGATAGAGGACATTCTTCCCCAAAGAAGATATTGGGGGCGATGTTGAGAGCGTGGCGCTGTTGTTGGCAATGTAAAGGTCCATATCCCCGTCATTATCATAATCACCCCACGCCACCCCGTGTCCTCCATCAATGTGTTCTATCCCGGCTGCAGAAGTAACATTGGTAAACGTACCGTCATTATTGTTTCGATACAATACGCTGGGATTGCCTTCAGGGGGATCCAGAAATGGACTGGCAAAATTTATTACACACAGATCCAGGTCTCCGTCATCATCGTAATCACTCCACGCCGCACCCATACTGTTTCCAGTTTCCCCTACTTCGGCTGTTTCTGTAACATCATCAAACGTGCCGTCGCCCTTGTTCTTATACAATTTATTCGACTGCCCGTTGCAAAAAATCGAATGGGCATTATTTGTAACATAAAGGTCCAAAAGTCCATCATTGTCATAATCTGCCCAGGCAGCACAGAGACCATACCCCCGGCTGCTCACCCCTGCTTCTTCGGCAACATTGGTAAAAGTATCGTCACCGTTATTCTTGTATAACAAATTCTTTGCCCCATAGCCGGCGCCTACATCATTGACAAGATAAAGGTCCAGAAACCCATCGTTGTTGTAATCGCCCCAGGCAATATCAATACCGGTGCTGTCATCATTCACACCTGCACTGCTTGCAACATTAGAAAAAGTCCCGTCGCCGTTATTTTTGTAAAGGACATTTACATCATTGTAATTAGAAACGTATATGTCCAGAAATCCGTCATTATTATAATCTCCCCAGGCAGCGCCCATTCCACGGGAATTATTACCAACGTTCGCAGTATTAGTAACGTCAGTAAATGTCACTTGCGACAACACTATTTCTGGATAAAAACATTCAAGAAAAAGTATTAAGAAAATAGCAATTCCTGAAGAAAGACTTATGGTTGATTTTATTTCTATCTTATTCATCGATCCTTTTCGTGCATGTCATTTAATTACCACGCTAATTTCCTTTGTAATCCCACTATTATTTTCTTGCGTGCTAAAAGCGATAACGTCTTTCCCCTTTTCGCTCCCTGCCGTCACCGTAAATTTCGCCTTGCCATTCTCATTTGTTTCGGCGCTTTCATCAATGGAGATTTTTTTATTTTCAGCAGACGCATACACCGCATGGTTAGCACATGGCTCGTTATTTTCACCCTTCACTGTTATAGTAACAACGGAACTCTTGCCGCGTTTCATCACCAATTTTTTTGGCTTAACCTTTAATGTGGATGGCACGCATTCAGCTGTCGATGAGATGGTGGCCGTATCGGTGTAAATATAATCCCCGCTGCTTGCACTATTACCGTTGGCCTCGTTCCCGGCCGCATAAAAGGTAATTGGGCCTGAAACGCTTGCAGTTGGGGCAGTCCACTGTACTGTCCACCGGTTTTCTGCCGTGCCGATTTTCGTATGAGCTGCGTACAGATTATCGTATGGCGCCGTTTGAGTTGTTTCATCTTTACTGGCAAAAGCGCCGACTTTATTATTCGACGCATCCACAGCCGTAATCTCAAATCCATGTATCGCTGTTGAGATATTAGTAAATTTAATGGTAATGTCTAAAGTCTGACCGGGTTTGTATTCAGAAGAAGGCAGACTTATTGAGAACTGAGCCGACCCGGCATTCACAGCAAAACTCGTATGACAGGAGGAGGCACACGTGTCATCGCCGCAAATTTCTCCCGGATTCCCTGTCCGCTCTGCAGGCGGCCCACCAGAAAAACCGAAAACGATATTGCTCCAGACAAGAAAGACAGTAAACATCAAGAAGGCACTTTTTCCTATCATGTATTCCTCGTTTGCAAAAACACTATTTCTGGCGTAAAACAATCTACGAAAAATAAAAACAAAAAAGGGAGCGCTTTTTAAGGCGCTCCCTTTTATTGAGTTTGTTAATTGGCTTATCTGTTGTATCATATAGCCCTATGTCATGCGTACAAATTCTCACATCATGGTTTAACGATTCTTAGCCTTTTCAAGAGAAAGTGGCGGCACGGAAAGTGTTCCCTCAATCCGTCGTATACCCTGCCTTCCCTTTAGCCACAAGGCATTCACAACACACCCGATCATCGCCCGCGATCTTTCGTATGTCATTAGCATTTTAAAAATAAAATACAACTTCAGCATAACGATAAGAGTTAAAGGAGACGCCAAAAGGAGCGCCTTAGTCTTTGACATCTCTATGGCAATGCATTGACTTACATAGCCTATCAATAATGCCATCGACGTAAAGCTGGCAAGAAGAATAAGCCCAATCTTTACCGACATATAAACAACGGCACAATTCGTGAGATGTGATTTGTGTGTTTCCTTAAAATCGTAAACGGTCTTTAATAACTTTCTAGCCTTTTCCTGTAAATTTATAACCCATCCAATATTTTCAAATGTTATCGTATTCAACATAACACACCCTCAATAAAGATGTACCTCCTTAATGAATCTGTAATTTAGCATCTGCAAAACGGTGACTATATTGATTCTTGTAATATTCCATAAACTCACCGCTCTTTATCCGTTTCCACCATGACTGGTTATTTATATACCATTTTACCGTATCCTTAAGGCCATTTCCAAACTTTATTTTTGGTTTCCAGCCCAAGGACATCAACTTGGTGCAATCCAGTGCATAGCGTCTGTCGTGACCTTCCCTGTCTTTCACATGTTCTATCAACATTCCAGGCTTCCTGAGTTCCTCCAGGATAAAGTTCGCTGTGTCGATATTACACCGCTCATTACCCCCTCCGATATTATATACCTCACCGTTCTTCCCGTGAGTCATTAAAAAATCAATAGCCTCACAGTGGTCATCAACGTGTATCCAGTCCCGCACCTGTTTTCCATCGCCATACAGCGGCAGCTTTTTGTCTTCCATTGCATTGGTAATAAAAAGCGGAATGAATTTCTCCGGATACTGATATGGACCGTAGTTGTTGGATGCCCGCGTAATAACAACCGGCAATTTATAGGTCATCCAGTACGCATAAGCCAGCCTGTCTCCACCGGCCTTACTGGCGGAATATGGATTACTTGGGTTTAAGGCATCCGTTTCCTTAAAGGCGCCATGATGGGCTGTGCCATAAACTTCATCCGTAGATATCTGAATAAATTTTTTTACCGGAAACCGCCGCGAAGCCTCCAGCAGAACAAAGACGCCTTTCATATCGGTATCAATAAAGGTGCTTGCACTGGAAATGCTCCGGTCGACGTGTGATTCAGCGGCAAAATTGACTATTGTATCAATGCGTTCTTCCGACAGGATGCGTTCTACTAACTCCTGATCACAGATATCGCCCTTGTAAAATTTGAATAATTGAGACGTTTTAGGATGTTCTGTAACGTCCTTCAAGTTTTCAAGATTGCCCGCGTAGGTCAACTTATCGAGCACCACTACCCGACTGCCCTGATTAACCATACGGCGGGTAAAGTGACTTCCTATGAACCCCGCACCGCCTGTAATGAGTATTGCCATAAATAATAACCTTTAGCTCTGCTAGGTAAAAATTTTCTTCACTTCGATAGTCAGATCTTTAATCACACTGGAACTCAGAAATTCTTGAACACCGTACCGTTTACTTTCAAATTCCCGACCTTTCAGATTAAACAAATCAACCATTTCACCTTCAGGGTCAACAACCCAGTATTCTCGCACACTATGTCTTGCATACAATTTTTTCTTAATCCCTATATCTCGCTTGGATGTGGAAGGCGACAGTATTTCCACAAGCAGGTCTGGTGCACCTTTGATATTATCCTTTGTGATAATTTTTTTATTTTTATTGGATACAAAGATAATGTCAGGCTGGACAATATCTTCTTCTGAAAACAATACATCAAACGGCGCGCAATAAACAGCACCCAGTTTATTTTTTCTTACATAATCAAAAAGAACATACAAAATATTAGACAGGATATGCTGATGTCGTTCATTCGGGGAAGGCACCATAAAGAGGTCTCCTTCGATAATTTCGTATCGTTTATCTTCGGGAAGCTGGAGATAGTCTTGATAATTGAATTTAATGGCTGTTTGCATGATAAGCCTCCTTGAAATTTATACGAAAACTAATCGTTTTGACTATACCATACCTTGTAAAAATTTTATGGTCAACAAAAAAACAAAAATCCCCCTGATCTCATTTGAATAAAACCAGGGGGATTGTATTTTTATATACTACGTGCAATTACAACTAATGTACGTTTGCAAGCTTCAACCACGTATCGGCCCGTTTAAGGACGGCTTGCGCCCTTTCTTTCTCTTCGGCGCTCCCCACCTTTGTGAGCGCCTTTTCTGCAGCATCTTTTTCAGCACGTGCCTTTTCGATATCCACCTCGCCCTCTTTCATACATGTATCGGTCAGCACAACGACATTATTTGCCACGACCTCTAAAAATCCCCCTTCAACAGCAAAGTGCATTGTTTTACCACTTGAATCCTCAACGGTTACAATACCCGTCTTCAATTCTGTAATCATTGGCGCATGGTCGGCAAGAACGCCAAACGCCCCTTCAGTCCCATCGGCAGAAATGCCCTGGACGACTCCATGATAAACAACTCGCACTGGAGTAACGATCTCAAAGTTAAATGTTTTTGCCATAATTATCCACCCATCTGTTTCGCCTTCTCTACTACTTCATCGATACTACCCACCATGTAGAAGGCCTGTTCTGGCAGATTGTCATGTTTACCTTCAACCACCTCTTTAAACGCCCTGATGGTTTCCTTTAAAGGCACATACTTTCCTTTCGTTCCTGTAAACTGTTCGGCAACAAAGAATGGCTGTGACAAGAACCTCTGTAACCTTCTTGCCCTGCCAACTAATACCTTGTCATCTTCTGAGAGTTCTTCCATACCAAGAATGGCAATAAAGTCTTGAAGTTCTTTGTAACGCTGTAATATTCTCTGCACTTCCCTTGCCACTTCATAATGTTCCTGTCCGACAATTCTTGGGTCAAGTATCCTGGATGTCGACCGCAATGGATCGACGGCAGGATAGATACCCAACTCGGCAATTTGACGGGATAACGCTATCGTTGCATCCAGGTGAGGAAAGGTGGTTACCGGCGCAGGATCAGTGAAGTCATCCGCAGGCACGTAAACAGCCTGCATGGATGTAATCGAACCCTTTTTGGTTGTTGTAATCCGTTCCTGCAAATCCCCCATCTCTGTTGCTAATGTTGGCTGATAACCCACAGCAGAAGGCATACGGCCTAAGAGCGCCGACACCTCAGAACCCGCCTGTACAAAACGGAAGATATTATCAATGAACAAGAGCACGTCCTGTCCTTCGGTATCTCTGAAATACTCTGCCATGGTCAGACCTGTTAATGCAATCCTGAGTCTCGCTCCAGGAGGCTCGTTCATCTGCCCGAATACCAGCACCGTCTTATCAATAACACCCGACTCCTTCATTTCAAGCCACAGATCATTCCCCTCACGGGTTCTTTCACCAACACCTGCAAATGCAGAATAACCTCCGTGCTCGGTTGCGATACTTCTGATAAGTTCCATAATCAGCACGGTCTTTCCTACCCCTGCACCACCGAACAAACCGATTTTTCCACCACGGGCAAATGGTGCAAGCAAATCAATGACCTTAAGGCCTGTTTCCAGCACCGTCGTCGTTGTCTCTCTTTCATCGAATGCTGGTGAAGGGCGATGAATAGAAAGCCGGTTCGTAGTTTTTACATCTCCCAGCTTATCAATAGGTTCGCCTAACAGATTAAATACCCTGCCTAATACCTCTTTCCCCACCGGTACGGTTATTGGCACACCCGTATCTATTGCTTCTGTGCCTCGCACGAGCCCATCTGTTGAGGACATTGCAATACATCGGACGGTATCGTTCCCCAGGTGGTGCGCAACTTCTGCAATAATAGAAATTTTCCTTTGCGGGTCTTTTATGCTAATCGCATTTTTTATGGCAGGAAGACTCCCCGGGGTAAATCGCACGTCTAAAACGGGTCCAATTACCTGCGCAATTGCTCCTTTATTTTCTCTTTTTTTTGCAGCCAAAGGTCTTACTCCTTCCTTCTTTTTGAACTAATTATTATTTATTCGTTGAGAATTTGGAAACCATTTTATTTAGTTCGGTTTATTTGGTTTCCACATATACGCTCTACAACAATACCTGTTTTTACCATTACGAAACTTTATCGTACCAACGCCTCGGCGCCTGAAACAACTTCCAACAACTCCTTGGTAATTGCTTCCTGTCGCGCTTTGTTATAAGTGCTAGTCAACTCATCAATCATTTCGCCGGCGTTTTCGGTCGCTGCAATCATTGCTACCCGTCTTGCAGCAAATTCTGACGTCAAAGACTCCAAAATACATTGATAGAGATGCGTCTCTATGTATTTGGGAAAAAGGTGGTCGAGTATCTGGTCTACCGAAGGTTCTATAATATACTCACCCACCAACTTTCCTTTTAAATCAAAGGTATCTTTTTCTATAGGCAACAAACGGACACTCTTTGCAAACGATTGCATCACCGTGTGAAATTTAGTAAAAAATATGTGCAATTCTCCAAATTCACCTTTTTCATATCCATCGATCAATTGAGCCGCTAATGCCTGCACCTTATCATATCCAAACTTCTCTACCGGCTCTGGGATGTATCTCTCTTTTGCAGGCGCATACCTTCCTTTTGAAAAATAGATGTTCCCTTTTTTCCCGATCAGGATTAAGTTAACTTTTTTATTGGCATGCACTTGAATAAATTCCACCACCTTCTTGATTATATTGTTATTATATGCCCCGCAGAGACCCTTATCCCCTGTAATCAGAACAATCTTGACATTTCCAGACTTGTGCCCTTTGTCGGTAAACAACGGATGAGATTTTTCTGGCGGTCTGCAAGAAATAAGTCTGCTCAGAACCTGATGCATCTTCTCGGTATATGTCCTCGAAGCAACAACTCTGGATTCAACCCTCTTCAATCTGCTTGCAGCAACCATTTCCATGGCGCGGGTAATTTGCTTGATACTGGTAATACTTCGTATGCGTTGTTTAATTTCTCGTGTGCTCAGCATTCCTTAACCTTTCTTTGCAAAGGTTTGTTTGAATTCCTTGATTGCATTCTCTAACTTATGAGTCACTTCCTGATCGAGTTTTTTCTTCTCTTTAATCTCTATCCCGATGGAAGCATACTTTTCCCTCATAAATTTCAGGAATTCCCTGTCAAAGGTCTTGACCTTGTCTACTGAAACATCATCCAAATATCCATTTATGCCGGCAAAGATTGACATAACCTGTTCTTCCACAGAAACGGGGGCATATTGAGGCTGTTTCAAAAGTTCTACCAGTCTCTCACCCTTAGACAACTGTGACTGGGTAAATTTGTCCAATTCAGATCCGAATTGGGCAAAGGAGGCTAATTCCCGATACTGAGCCAGGGTTAACCGCAACATACCTGCAACCTTCTTCATGGCAGGAATCTGGGCGTTTCCACCCACCCTGGATACCGACAACCCTACGGAAATTGCAGGTCTGATACCGGCGTTAAACAAATCACTCTCCAAATATATCTGCCCGTCAGTGATAGAAATAACGTTCGTCGGAATGTATGCCGAATAGTCGCCACCTTGTGTTTCTACTACAGGAAGGGCTGTCAGCGACCCCCCACCGAGCTCGTTGCTGAGTTTGGCCGCCCTTTCCAAAAGACGCGAATGGATGTTGAAAATATCCCCCGGAAACGCCTCTCGACCGGGTGGACGTCGCAAGAGCAATGAAATCTGGCGATAAGCCATGGCGTGTTTATACAAATCGTCATATATAATCAAAGCATGCATACCGTTATCCCTGAAATACTCCCCCATAGCGCACCCGGCATACGGCGCAACGTATTGCAGTGGCGCAGGGTCAGAAGCAGAAGCTACTACAACAATGCAGTTATCCATCGCCTTGCTATCTTCAAGAGTCTTTACAACTTCAGCAACGGTGGACATCTTCTGCCCGATTGCCACATAAATGCAAAAAACTCCAGACTCTCGCTGGTTAATAATGGTATCTATAAGAATGGCAGTTTTCCCTGTCTGACGGTCACCGATAATAAGTTCACGCTGACCTCTTCCAATCGGTATCATGGCATCTATTGACTTGATACCGGTCTGCAGCGGCTCTTTCACCGGTTGTCTTTCAACTATATTGGGAGTAGAACCCTCAATGTATTTAAAACCATCAGGAACGATAGGCCCTTTCCCGTCAATAGGCTGACCCAACGCATTCACAACGCGGCCCAACATAGCCTTACCCACAGGCACCTGCACAATTTTACCTGTAGTCTTTACGATATCACCTTCCTTGATCTTGGCATCAGAACCCAGCAGGATCGCACCGACGTTATCCTCTTCCAGATTCATAGCAATGCCGTATACATTGTCGGGAAATTCCAACAATTCGCTGGACATGCAATCGTCCAAACCATAAATACGCGCAACACCATCACCAACCTGCATAACGTGTCCCACGTTTTCCAACTTTAATTTTTCTTCGTAACCTTCAATTTCTTTTTTGATAATTGAAGTAATATCACCTAGTGACATATTCCCTACTCCTGTTCAAGTTATTTCGTTTAAGTCCCCATTAAAAAAGGGTGATTCAGGGGGTTGTGTATTTTCTTGGGTTATCCCCCATTTTCATGAGGACAAGCTTACGACCCCCTAGCCCCCTTTTCTAAGGGGGATTCTCTATGCCATACATCGTATAAGCCGCTTAATTAAAATGAAAAAGGCAAAACGCAAACTTTTTTTGAATTTGTACTCTTCATTTTGCATCCGTTTTTTTCATCATTCAGAGGCTTTGCCTCGCTGCATTATGCCGTTCGCAATTCCAACAGTTTGGTCTTGAGATTTTTTAGTCTGCCCGCAACGCTACCGTCTACCATCGTGTTGCCGACTCGAATCATAATCCCTCCCAAAATCTGCGGGTCTTGAACAACCTCTATCTCCACCTTCTTGCCAGTAAGCTTATCCAGGTGCTTCTTAAGGCCGTTCATCTGGTTTTCCGTTAAAGGAGCTACTGTCGTTACACAGGCTTTGATGACACCTTTATTACTATCAACTGTTTCTTTGTGGATTGCAGGAAGAAACTCCAATATCCCTTCCTTTCTTCGATCCACAAGTAAATTCAAAAAGTTCGTCATGAGATCGGAAGTCGACGTGCCAAAAACCTTCTTGATCAACTTCTTCTTCTCGTTCCGGGTAATCGATGGATGAAACAGGATCTTTTTAATGTTCCCGTGTTTTGTAATCACATCACTGACCAATGCCAAATCTTTTTCAATTTGTTCAAACTGCCCTTTTTTTGCGGCCACTTCCAGCAGGGCATTAACAAATGTAATTGCAACGCTTTTATCTAACACGCAATTCCCCTATTTCTTCAATAAAGTCATCGACGAGCTTTTCAGCCGTCTGTGAACTGATAGATTGCCGAATGAGCCTGGAAGAGGCTAAAAGAGAGAGCGTCACGACCTGATTCCTTATTTCAGCCAGCGCCTTTTTCCTTTCCTGATCGATCCCCTCCTTCGCCTTTACCTTCATCAATTCAATCTCTTCTTTGGCACGCTTAATTATTTCTTCGCTAACACGACTGCCTTCGTTTACGGCATCCTGAATCCTTTTCACAGCCTCGGCTTCGGCATCAGAGAGTTTTCTCTGATATTCTATTTTGAGTCGCTCAGCTTCTGCCTTATCATTTTCAATTTTTGTATATACTTTTTTTACCCCTTCAGATCGCTCATTTAGCATGACAGATATCTTGCCGAAGAGATATTTCTTGAGGATAAAAAGCAGTATAAGAAAACCGACTGCCTGAATAATAATGGCCTTAATATTAACACCCAGGCTATTTAAGATATCCAATCAAGTCCCCTCCCACACCTATTTAACAGCGTGCTGAATTACCTCAAGGATAGCCTCTGTCTTGGGCAGTTTCCCCAACAGAATAAAGGACATCATCAAGGAATAAATTGTTAACGATTCGATGAATGCCAGACCAATAAACATAACGAGCTGGATTTTCCCAGCCATTTCAGGCTGCCTTGCCATGCTGGTAGTAGCACCATATACAGCAATACCTTGTCCTACGCCACAACCACATGCTGCAATTGCTATAAAAGCAACAGCTATTGCCAATCCTGCAAAATAAATCACGCCTACATCCTCCTTTCAAATTACCTTCTTTTTATTAGGTGCACAATTGCACCTCCTAACACAATACAAATTTTTACAATATAAACAGCAATTTTACTTATAGTAATACTATAAATTCAATAATTTTAAATAACTATTATCATTTAATTTTTCGCAAGAGAGTGCTTAAACTCACCAGCCGAAGAGAGAAGTTCCTGTTTTGGAGTTTGCTTAAATATCTCAAGTACGTCTTTTGTTGGAGGGAGTTTGCCAAGCAAAATGAAAGACAACATCAATGAATAAATCGTCAGTGATTCGATAAACGCCAGACCAATAATCATGGCGAGTTGTATCTTGCCAGCCATCGCAGGCTGCCGCGCCATTCCCTCAACCGAACTCTGAACCACCCTTCCCTGACCCATGGCGCAGCCAAAAATGGCCACCACAATTATTGATACCCCTATCACCAATGCAGAAAAATAATTCATATCCTCCCCCCTCAAAATTTAAAAAAATGATATAGTTACGTTATTCTCATTTTACTCCCATAATAAATGTTAAAAACCATCTTATCAAAGCAATTTTTCATTTATTTTGAATGATGATGCTCCTCTTCTTCATCTTCATCATGCACCCCTATGGCGCCTGCGATATAAAAGCTTGCCAGCAGAGAAAAGATCATGGCCTGAATGGTGCTTCCAAGCAAGGCAAGAAAGACCATGGGCAGGTGTATCGGAATAGGAATAAGCCCAAACAAAAACGGGGAGAACCCAATAAATATGGCAATAACCGTATCTTCCCCCATAATATTACCAAAGAGACGCATGGAAAGCGACAACGGACGCGAAAGCACCTCCTGCATTATATGCAAAGGGAAGGTGAGCGGGGCAAGCCAGATCGGTTTACCAGCCATGTGCTTGAGATAACCAAAGATACCATTATTCTTTATACCCTGATATTGGGTAACAAAGAAAACGATTAATGTCAGGGCAATCGTTGTATTCAAGTTACTCGTGGGCGAATGAAAGAGGGGTATCTGCCCCATCATATTCATAGTAAAGATATATATAAAGAATGTCCCTATAAATGGAGCGAATCGTTCTGCAACACGCCCCATCTGTGATCTGGTAAAATTTTCAAGTCCTTCCACTATAAGCTCAAGCAACGCCTGAAGCCTGCCGGGCACTTTCTGCAACCTTCTTGTGGCAACAATAGAAAATATGCCCAAAAAGATAATTATTGTTGCAGACATAATTATAGGCACCAACTCGTGCTTCGTTAATCCCAAAAACTGGGTATGGGCATCAACGGGCAATAAATCCACAAACGATGGTAATTCTGTTGTGCTTTCACTTCCACCACCAGCTGCTGACACGGAACTTACACCCCTTTCTTATTTTTAACCTGGACAAACCAGAACCAAATAGAAACTGAATTAAATTTTAGAATTTATTTGTTATTTGGTGCTTGAAATTTGATGTTTTGACTGACCTGTTCAAATAATTTACAAACAATCTGCTTCCAACCTTCATAACAATTACTGCCACTACGATACTTAAACCAAGTGACATTGCGGCAACATTAATCTCCAGGAAAAAACAGGCCGAAAGTAACATCGCCCCTATGATAAAGTACTTCAAGAAACTTATTTTGAGGAAAAAACTCTTAATTTTCTCCCTCTTATGCCGCGCCGCATATTGTATCGTCCACCAGGTCGTCTTGAATAAAGCAATGCTAATAAAACATCCTACGGCAATGCTTGTCGTTAACACAAAAGACATATACGATAGTGAACCGGCTATTATAATCAGCGATAACATAACCGCTGTCTTGAGCACCCGATCCGGAAAACTTTCATCAAACAAAGAAGACGGCACTTTATTGTTTCTTGGCATTAATGTATCCATAAACTATCAATATATCCCAAACGATGACAAACATGTGTTGGTTGATGAAATTAGTAACAGTTACGAAATTATTATTTTGCCACGCCACTAACCACCCATTCCAATATTTCCCCGTCTTCGATTATACATAAGCGTGTCAGCCCAACTCAGCAACTCATCAATAGAACAAGGATACGTTGGATCATAGCTGACAAAGGCAGTATTTATTGATAGATTGTAACGAATAGACTCCTTTGCAATATAATCCTCAAGATTTTTCTGTAAACGATCGGAAATAATCTTCTCATTGTCCTTCTTCGCTTCTATCAAAAGCGCGGCAAACTCATCCTCGCCTATGCGGCCAATGATGTCTGCGTGTCGAAAAGTTCCTTTTAATACTGCGGCAACATGCTTCAATGCCTTATCACCCATTTCGTGTCCCAAGGTGTCATTAATCAACTTTAAATTATCCACATCAATAAGGAAAAGCGCCTTTCCACTTTTTGTACGACTTGCGATTTTCAATTGTTGTTCAACAAGGGTGATAAATACCTTCCTGTTAAATGTATCGGTCAGCTCATCTTTGAAAGACAGGTCCCTTAGCTTTGCCTCACTTTCTTTTAATTTACTCAATTCGCTTGATATCTGCTCAAGTTCTCGATTTTTTTGCGTAAAGGCATCATACATAGAAAAAAGAATCCCAGCAGCCTGCATATTGTTCGTATGGATACAATGCTTCTGCTCGCCACAAAATGCCTCCACGTTAAACCGGTTTTTTGGTTTTTTTCTTATTTCACTATCTTTCAGGATTGAGTGTATTCGAGACAAAAGAGTCTGCTCATCGGGTGGTTTATGAACAAAACTGTCTGCTCCACATTGAAAACATTTAATAATATCATCCAGGCTCGAGAGAGAAACAAGAAGAATGACTGGTATTTCTTCAAGATCGCTATTCGCCTTGATCTGTTGACAAAGCTGAAAACCATCCATTTCCGGCATGTCAATATCACTAATAACAATCATTGATTTATTTTTATTCCTGTTCAGGTACTCGATAGCTTCTTTGCCTTTGCGGACAGAAGAACTACGGTATTCGCCCTTTTTAAGGATACGCGCCACCTCTGTCGCAATGATTTGGTTATCTTCAACAACCAATACCTCCAAATCCTTCTCGCCTTTCATAAATTTCCTCGATAAGCCGAAAAGCTATCTATTATTTTCTCTGGATAACTTCTTTATTAACTTAAAGAATTCTATAAAACTTCCTGCAATTCCTAATAAAACCAAAGATAACATGAACCATGGAGCGGTATTAAGTTTTTTATCTACATAGTTACCCAAAAAATAACCGCCCGCCATAGCGCCGGCCGCTGTGAAACTAAAACTTCCAACCACCCCTAAAATACGAAATACTTCGTCTTTATTCTTATTATAGAAAAACAAAGTTATTACCCTTTTTTTAAATAACTAAAAAACATCCAAGGTATTTAGTTTGTAATTCATTAATTTTAACAAATTTTAAACCAATCATAAAAAAATATCTTCTAAAAAAAATATATGTTGTATCTACGTGTTTTATTAAAATTAAGAACAACTCAGACAAAAAAACAATTTTCAAACTATAACAGAGCAATTTATCTTAATGGTGATAATTCGCCACAAAGGCGCAAAACATCCAAAATAAGTATTTATTTCTACAAATCAACAAAACGGACAAACGTTAAAATATTAACCTGCATTCAAAAAACCTCACTACTGCCTGTTTTGTATGCCAAACCATCGTCATTACAGAATCCATAATATTTAAATACACTGGAAATGACTGCGCTTGACACAATCCTTTGATTAACCGCTCTTCATGTCCTTTTTCAAAATTCTTGGAAATCTTGTCGAGATTTTCACATTTGTCAACAACGAGCTTCATGAGCAATTCGCTCTTGGTTACTATTGCACCGCCTGCCGTCTTTAATATACCAACCATTTCCTTGAAAAGATATGAGACCTCATTTATTGCTTTATCACTGAACAAAATGTCTTCATTAATTCTGTATTTTACATGCTGAAGCGTAGAATCCAATCCAGTAACTGCCATTTCAATGCTCCCTATGATCGACAGACAGGATTTTATCACATTCTTATCGATATGAGGTTCCTTTGCTTTATCGCGGAGTAACCTTCTCAATTCATTTCCTTCGCCACGAATAGTCAGTATCCCCTTACTGGCATCTTCAATCAAATCAACCTTGTTTTTTGTAAATCCAACCAAACAAAGGTTCATAACCGACTCAGCCTCGAGGCACATACCACCAATACGTTCCGATACACTCCTTATATCGCCGCTTACCTTTGCAACTGTCATAAATGTTTGTTTTGTATGCCAGACCACCGTCATGATTGAATTCGTGATATTCATATACATCAAAGAGGCCTGCGGCTGACACAACCCTTTTATTAGTCGGTCTTCGTGGTCTTCCAAATAGGCGTCTACGACTTCATTAAGGTTTTTAAATCTATCATTAAAAGATTTCACGTTTACTTCGTTATCAGCTACTAACGTATCACCAACTGTTTTTAATATATCGAGTCCCTCCTCGAAGAGATAACGTATCTCTTTTTCCGCTTTATCGCTAAACAGCATCCTTTCGCTAATCTTAGTTCTTACATGCTGAAGGGTAGAATCTATTCCTGTAACAACCATTTCAAAATTACTCACAATTGGTACCAGGGATTTAATCAACTCCCAGTTAGTATCAGGTTCTGAAGCCTTTTTGCTAAGCAACTTCCTTAATTCAATTCCTTCGCTACGAATAGCCGGGATACCCTCCCTCGCTTTGTCGATCAAATCAACCTTGTGTTTCACAAACCCATTCATACATAAGTTAAAAGCCGATGACGCCTTTAAGCACATACCACTTATACGTTTCAGTATACCTCTTATGTCATCACTTGCATTTGTCGCTGTCATCGGCACTGTCGGGTTAATTTAAAAACAATTTTTCAAGGCTCAACTTTTGGGAAATAACTATGGTCTCTTTTAGCATAAAACTATGGAACGACAGCAATCAAAACTCCGTATTGATGGATGTCGTATTTCTTTATTGAATAGTTTGACAATACCAATCAGCTACTGAGAATTGCCTTAATTATCTTTAATTATTTCTCAAAAATTTTTCAACACCTCTTTAAAGGCATCGATGGTTGAGTCAATCTCCTTTTCACCATGAACCGTAGATACAAAAACTGCCTCGAACTGGGATGGAGCAAAATAAAACCCTCTGTCCAGCATGCCGTGAAAGAACGTTGCATACCGCTTAGTATCACACTTCTTGGCAGTGGCGTAATCGGTAACCGGTTGATCGGTAAAAAACGTACATAACATTGAGCCTATACGGGTATGGTAGGCGGGAACTTTGGCGTCCTTACATGCTTTTTCCATGCCTGCAGCCAACCTTCTCGATTTTTCTTCCAGAACTTTATAAACATTATTATCTCTTAATATTTCTAATGTGGCTATACCCGCAGTCATCGCCACAGGATTTCCCGAAAGCGTACCGGCTTGATACACAGGTCCGACCGGAGATATGCTATCCATGATCTCTTTCTTTCCACCGTACGCGCCAACCGGAAGACCGCCCCCAATAATCTTTCCTAACGTGGTTAAATCGGGTTTGATATTGTAAAGCGACTGCACGCCGCCGTGCGCAACCCTGAAACCCGTCATTACCTCATCAAATATCAGCACAATGCCATGCTTTTTAGTTATCTCTCTCAATCCCTCTAAATAATTCTTTCCGGGAGGCACAACACCCATGTTCCCCGCAACTGCCTCAATGATAATACAGGCAATATCTTTCCCTCGTTTGGAGCAAACTTCATTAACGGCGTCTATATCGTTATACGGGAGAGATATGGTATGCTTTACGAAGTCCTGGGGAATACCAGGACTATTGGGCATCCCTAACGTCGTTGCGCCGGAACCTGCCTGAACAAGCAAACTATCCACATGCCCGTGATAACACCCCTCAAATTTAATTACCGCATCCCGCCTGGTAAATCCCCTTGCCACCCGGATGGCGCTCATCGTAGCCTCAGTGCCGGAGTTTACCATCCTTATCTTCTCAATTGAAGGCATCGCCTCTTTGATAAGCTGCGCCAGTTTCATCTCTAATTCTGTTGGCGCGCCGTAACTCGTTCCGTTGGCAACTGCCTCATTAACCCTTTTTACAACCCTGGGATCCGCATGTCCCAGGATAAGCGGCCCCCACGAACCTATATAATCCACATATCTATTACCGTCAATGTCGGTAAGATAACACCCCGACCCTGACTTTATAAAGATTGGAGTGCCTCCTACGGCGCCAAACGCCCTGACAGGGCTATTAACTCCGCCGGGTATAAAATTCTGCGCATCAGCAAACGCCTTTTTCGACTTTTCTGTAATTATCTTTGACATGTAAAGTTGAATTTTATATGTTAATAGTGTATTTAAAATTTTCAGGAACAATAAAGACAAACATAATAACAAACCATATTTTTTTTGTCAATATTTTTCATACGCTTCTATGATAAAAAAAATTAACTTAGGGGTGTTAATTTCCGGCGGCGGCAATACCCTTCAAAATCTTATAGATCAGATAGAAACAGGGAAATTACCCGCCGCTATTCGGATAGTCATAAGCAGCAAACCCAATGTCATCGGGCTGGAACGGGCAAGAAAACACAATATTCCCGCAGCGGTTGTTCCTTATATACATTACAAAAACGTTGACGCCTTCAGCCAGGCCATTACAACGGAACTGGTTAAATACCCGATTGATCTGATTACCCTTGCAGGATTCGTTCACTTTTATAAAATACCTGATAAATATAAAGGAATGATCATGAATATCCACCCCGGTCTCATTCCTGCCTTTTGCGGTCACAATTATTACGGCAGAAAGGTGCATGAGGCTGTCATCAACTATGGCGCAAAGGTCTCCGGTTGCACGGTGCATTTTGCCGACAATGTTTATGACAACGGGCCCATTATCATCCAGAGGACTGTCCCCGTCCTTGATAACGACACACCAGACGCCCTTGCTGAACGGGTCTTTAAAGAGGAATGTGAGGCATATCCAGAGGCAATACGCCTCTTTGCAGCAGGTAGACTAAAAGTCGAGGGTAGGAAGGTAAGAATAATCAAGTCAAACCAGGTCTGTGGATTCAATCAATAGGACTTAGTTACACAATTTGACACAATGAATATCATTACAATAAGAAATTTTT
>Ga0233425_10001498_pt1 | contig 52113 bp, 36 predicted proteins | sample Watercolumn_Towu_2_FD_181712 | JGI IMG/M metagenome (GOLD analysis project Ga0233425, IMG submission 181712) | Freshwater microbial communities from Lake Towuti, South Sulawesi, Indonesia - Watercolumn_Towuti2014_140_MG | ecosystem: Environmental > Aquatic > Freshwater > Lake | place...
GAGCCTCGCCCTCAAGGAACAGGTCGGCGATCGCCAGGGCAAGGCCGCCACGCTGTATCAAATGGCCCAGGTCTACCTGACCCGCGGCGACCTCGACCAGGCCATGCGCCTCTACCAGCAGAGCCTCGCCCTCAAGGAACAGGTCGGCGATCGCCAGGGCAAGGCCGCCACGCTGCATCAAATGGCCCAGGTCTACCTGACCCGCGGCGACCTCGACCAGGCCATGCGCCTCTACCAGCAGAGCCTCGCCCTCAAGGAACAGGTCGGCGATCGCCAGGGCAAGGCCGCCACGCTGCATAACATGGCGAACATTTCGATGGCGCGGAAGCAATGGGATGAAGCTGAGAAATTATGTGTTGAGGCAGAAGCCCTGGCAGCTCAAATCGGAAATCCTGAACATCAGGCGTTTGCCATCGTCAAGCTCGGCCAGATCGCTCAGGCGCGCGGCGACCGGGAGACCACGCATCAGCGCTATCGTGAAGGACTGGCGATCTTCGAGCGCCTGGGCATGCCCGAAGCGAACCAGGTGCGGGAATTGCTGGCGAGCCTGGAAGCTGAGGAGGGAAGCGGTCCGCAGACAGCAACGCCCGAACAGGCGGTCGTCGCGCTCACGGGCGCGGCGGCGCGACAGGATGCGCGGCTCGCGGACGTGGCCGCGGCGGCCGGTCAGGCCGCGGGCGCGACGGAGATGCCGCCCACATACGCAAAGTACCTGGTCGTGCTCGCCGCAGCGCTGCGGGATCCCGGCGAGGGAACGCTGGCGTCCCTGGGGAGCGCGGCGGCCGCGCTGCTGGAGAACCTGCCCCCGGATGCGCCGGCCGATCTTGCCATCGCCCTGCGCCAGGGCCTCGCCCGCTTCTTTGCCCGCCACGGCCAGCCCGCGGCCGCGGTCGCCTGGCAGGATCCCGCGCTCGCGGCCCTGCGTGTCCGCGGGGAGAGGCGCGACGAGCAAGAGGCGCTCAGCGTGGCGCTCTATAACCAGGCCGGCTACCTGGCGGACGCCGGCCGGCTAGACGACGCCGTGCGGGCGCTGGAGGAGGTGGTCGCCATTGACCGCCGCTGCGATCTGCCCGATCTGGCCTCGGATACCGATGCGCTAGAACGGATGCGTCGTCGTCGCGCCGGTCTGCCGGAGGAAGAGGAGACCGCGCCGGCCGGCGATCCGCTGGCCGGGCTGTCGCCCGAAGCGCAGGCGCAGCTCCAGGAGGCCGCGCGGCGGTTCGCCCAGCTCAGCCCGGACGAGCAGGAGGCGGCTCAACTGGCCGTGCGCCGCGAGCTGCTGGCAGCGCAGGCGAACGAGATCGCCGAGGCCGCGCTGGCCGCGAAGCGGGAGGATCGCAGCGCGGCGCTGCTGCCTCAACTGGCCGAAACCGCCGCCTATCTGGCCGACGGCGAGGCGGCCGATTCGCCCTATGCGCAACTGGCCGGCTTCGTGGGGGCGGTCGCCGCGCTGCTGCGGGGCGAGCCGCCGCCGGCCGTGCCCCCGGCGTATGTGGAACGGTTCGCCGCGCTGCGGCAGGCGTTGGGGTAGGCGGCTGGAACACGAACGTTTGGAACGCGAAATCGCGAAGTGACGCGAAGCTCACGAAGCGCGAAGGCGTGAAGGCGCGGCGCGATCCTTCGCGTCTTCGTGCTTCGCGAGCTTCGTCCGCTTCGTGACTTCGTGTTCCAAAACCTGGCCCGCAAGGCGCGCGGCTTTGCCGCCGCGGCCATCCTATTCGGGCTGGGATTGGCCGCGTTCGCTGGTTTGGCGCTGGCTATGCTATACTGTCGGCTCTAGCAACCGTTTCATGGAAAGCGAGCATTCCCGGTCATGCCCCCAGAGCACTCGACGCCTGCGGCCGGCTCGGCTGCCAGCGTGTCCCCGCATACCGCCAGCGCGACGTTGTGGCGCGTCCTCTTCCGCCCGGCCAACGTGGAGCAGCGCAACCAGCGCAATGTGATCGTGGACGCGATGGGGGTGGGGATCACCGCCGGGGTGGGCAGCTTCCTGTCGGTCTTCCTGGTGCGCCTGGGGGCCAGCAACCTGCTGGTGGGCCTGCTGACCGCGATGCCCGCGCTCACCGGGATGCTGCTGGCGATCCCGGTCGGGGAGTTCCTGGCGCGCCGCCGGCAGATCGTGCCCTGGTTCGCCACCGCGCGCTTCTTCGTGCTCTCCTGCTATCTGCTCACCGGCCTGGCGCCCTTCATCGCCGGCGACCGGACGCCGGAGGTCATCATCCTGGTGTGGGCGCTGGCGACCCTGCCGCAGACGATCGTCTCGGTGGCGTTCACGGTGGTGATGGGCGCGGTGGCCGGGCCGGGCGGCCGGATGACCCTGATGAGCCGGCGGTGGTCCATCCTGGGCCTGGTGAACGCGCTGACCGTCCTGGTGGCCGGGCAGGCGCTCCAGCTTTTCCCGTTCCCCTTCAACTACCAGCTCATCTTCATCGGCTCCACGGTCGGCGCGCTGATCAGCTTTGCCTTTTCCAGCAGCGTCAAGCTGCCGCCAGTCACGGTCACGCAGACGCACCAATCCTTCCTGATGACCCTGCGCGAACATGGGAGTCGCCTGCGCAGCAATCGGCGCTTCGTCAATTTCACGATCAGCCAGTTCATTTTCCGGTGGGGGCTGGCGCTGGCGATTCCGCTCTTTCCCATCTTCTGGGTGCGCAACCTCCACGCCAGCGATCAGATGGTCAGCCTCATCAACAGCACGACGACCTTTGTGACGATGATCGCGTACTTCGTGTGGGCGCGCGTGTCGCAGCGCAAGGGGGGCCGGGCCGTGCTGCTGATCGCCTCGCTGGGCATCTGCTTCTATCCGCTCCTGACCGCGCTGACCCCGCGACCGGAGTGGCTGCCCATTTGGGCCGGCCTGGCCGGGCTCTTCTCGGCGGGGATCGAGCTGGTCTTCTTCGATGTGCTGGTGGGCGCCTGCCCGCCCGACCAACAGGCGGCCTACGTGGGGATCTACCAGACCACGGTCTACATCGCCGCGTTTCTGGCGCCGCTGCTCGGCACCACCCTCAGCGACCTGCTCGGCATCGTGCCGGTGCTGATCCTGGCGACCGGCATCCGCCTGGCCGGCTTCGGGCTGATCGTCAGGCTGGGCGTGGGGAAGGGCAGTTAGGCGCGCTGCTTGTGCGCAATCACGCCTCCTGGCGCTCCAGACGTTTCACCATCGTTCCCACCCCATCTTCGGCCCGGATTTGCTGCCCCAGGGCCGCCGCGCGCGCCAGGATGGCCGGGCTGGCGGTCGCCTCACCCCTCTATCCGGTTCTCCAACACCATTTCAGGCCGGAAGTCATTCAGTTGCAAATACCAGGCCGCGGCATCCAGCAGCGCTTGTTGCGGCAGCAGGCCGATCAACTCGCTCGATTCGATCCCGACCCCATACCGCTGCGCCTCGCGACGGATCATTTCAACGGCCACGTGGATCGGCGTCTTGTGGAAGTCGGTCAGGTTCATGCTCACCTGGGCCTTGCCGTTCACCAGCAGGCCGAGCGCCTTGACATAACGCAGGCCACCGGAGCTGTGGCGTATCGTCTTCGCGATCTTTTTAGCGATCTCAACATCGGGCGTGGTGAGAAAGACGTTATACGCGATCAGGAACGTGCGGGCGCCGACGACCGTGGCGCCGGCCGGGCCCAGCCGGGCCGGGCCGAAGTCGGGCCGCCGGTTGGGGTTGGCGCCGATCTCGACCTTCAGCCCCTCGTATTCGCCGTGGCGGATATCCGCCAGGTTCACCCGATCGGGCCGGGTCGCGGCCGCCTCGTAGAGATAGACGGGGATTTGCAGCTCATCGCCCACTCGCTGCCCCAGATCGCGCGCCAGCTCCACGCAATCGGCCATCTCCATGCCGCGCAACGGGACGAACGGCACGACATCGGTAGCGCCGATGCGTGGGTGCGCGCCGCGATGCTGCTCCAGGTCAATCAACCCCGCGGCGGTCTTGATCGCGTCGAACATCGCGCCGACCATCGCTTTGGGGGGCGCGACGAGGGTGAAGACCGAGCGGTTGTGGTCGGCGTCGCTCTCGATATCCAGGAGGCGGACCCCGCGCGCGGCATGGCCGCGCAACGCGGCCGCGATGGCATTGAGCACTTCAGGGCGGCGCCCCTCGCTGAAATTGGGGACACATTCGACTATGGGTTGCATCGGGGCCTCCAGGTGGAATCCAGGATACGGTATCTGCATTATAGAAGATCGGCCGCGAATCGGCAATCCGCGGCGCACCCTGTCTATTTGCCATCAACCCGTTGCGGCGGTACAATGCGACCGACGTGACCACGATCCGCACTCTCTTCTTTCAACCCCTGGGCCCTGCGCTGATCCTGGCGCTGGGCGGCTTGTCGTTCTGGGCCATTTCCTGGCTGACCTGGCGGTACGCCCTGGCTCGCCGCGCCGTGGCCGCCCACTGGTTTCGCCTCCCGTTGGCATTCCTGATCGTCGCTGCCGCGACCTGGCTCTGGCTGCGCATCGCGGCGACCCCGGCCGCGCAGAATTTGGGCTGGAAGTGGCAGCCGCTCACCGTGGCTGGCGCGATGATCCATTGGCGGGTGGATGCGTGGAACGGGATCGTCGTCCTGATCCTGCTGCTTCTGACGGCTGTCGCCATGCTCCGCGCCTTCGATGACGATGACGCGGCCGACGGTTTAAACCGTCTGCCCGCCGCCGGGCCGGTCGAACGCACGCTGTGGCTCAGCGCGGCCGCGCTCACTTTCGTCTGTTCGGCCAACATGCTCACCGTCGCCAGCAGTTGGCTGCTGCTCGATGCGTTCGTCCTGCTGCAGCTCTGGCCGGGCCGACAGGCAGAGCCGGCCACGCGCGCCTGGAGCCTGCTGATGATGGTGACGCCGCTGCTCCTTTTTGTGCTGGCGATGCTCGGCGAGGCGGGCCTGCCCGCGGCCCTGGTAGGCGGGCGCTTCGGCCGGCAAGAGCTAGGCTTGCTCTGGTTCCTCGGCCTGATCCGCGTCGGCGTCTATCCGTTTCACTTCTGGCTCACCGCGCCCGGCGGCGCCAGCGCCGGCGGCCAGACCATTGTTCACTTGATCAGCCCAGTGGCGGGGATCTGGTTTCTGGCGCGTATCCAGGAATTGGCCGGCGCCAGCCTGACCCGCCGGCCCGAATGGGTTGCGCTTGGCGTGCTGGCGCTGCTCGGCTCGGCGATGGCGGCCTGGCTGGCCGACGGCTTAAGCCATCAGCCGGCCTGGCGGTGGCGTTGGATCGCCATCAACCGGGCCAGCGTGATCCTGCTGGCCGCCTATGTCTCCGGCAGCCCAGGACCGGCTGCGTTCGCGTGGCCGCTCGTCGCGTTCGGCCTGGGCAGCGCGCTGTTGGCGGTGGGCCGACGGCTTAAGCCGTCGGCGCGGGATGTGGGCAAGTCGCCGCGTTGGCCGGCCATCTTGGGCGCGTTGATCTTGTGGGGCGCGCCGGGCACGGTCGGCTTCCTGGCCCATTCGGCCCTCATCTTCCCGACCGAGCTGGCGCTCGCGGCCCCGCTCTTCGCCGTCGTCCTGGTCGGGGAAGTCCTGCTTGTGGCCGCCTTGTGGGAAATGGTGCGCAGCGCAGGCCCCAGCGCGACGCAGCCACCGAGCGCGGCTGCGTCGCGCGCCAGCATCCCATCCGGCGTGCTGCTGCGCGTGGGATTGGCGACCGTCCTTCTGGCCGTGCCAGCAATTGTTTGGGGCCTCTACCCGCAACGTCTGGCCGCCCTGGGTGGTTTCGTCCTCCCCGATCGCGCGACGACCCTGGAGCAATTGCTCGGGGCCGCGCGGCGTTCGGTGTGGATCGGCCTGATCCTATCGGCGCTGGGTGGGGCGGCGCTGGGCATCTGGCGGCGCGCTATCCTCGGCCAGATGCGCGGCTGGCAGCAGATCATCGGTGAGATCGTCGGCCTCGACTGGCTCTATCGCGCGTTGATCGCCGGGCTGCGTCTGGCGGGGGGCGGCTTGCAATACTTCGCGACCCTGGGGGAAGGCGAAGGCTATCTGGGCTGGCTGGCGCTCGCCGGCCTGATCCTGTGGGTGTTGATTCGAGGCTAGGCCACGCGGCCGATGGAACGCGCATGACCCTTGCTGATCTCTTTCGCCAACTGAGCATCCTGGTAGGGCTGCCCGCGGTCTTGATCGCAGCCGCGGCAGCGGCCATCATCGTCATCATGCGCGATTGGCGGATCGTGATCTTCGCCTACGCGGTGTTTTCGGTGATGCTCGCCCTGCTGCTGTCGCAGGTGATCCCCACGGAATGGGCGTTGCTTCAGGCCATCGTCGGCGGGTTGATCGCGGTCATGTTTTTCCTCTCGGCGCGCCAATTGCGTTGGCACCCGGCGAGCGGCGTGAGTTGGGAGGCCCGCTGGCCCCAGATAGTTTCCTTGACCAGTTTCCGGGCGCTAACGGTGGCGCTGACGGCCGTCACCTTCCTGGTGTCACGCGAGAGCATCGAACTGCCCGTGGTAGATCTGCTGTTTCGCGATATGATCTTCTGGCTGGCGCTGGTCGGTCTGCTCGGCCTGGCGCTGCACGAAGAGCCGCTGCACGCCGGGCTGTCGCTGCTGATCGTGCTGGGCGGTTTCCAACTGCTCCTGTTCGCCCTGGTGCAGCAACGCATGATGATCGGATTGCTGGCGAGTGAACAATTGTTGTTGGGCCTGGCGATTTCTTACTTGATGGTGTCGCGCGGCCTGGACGCCTCGCGGCCCGCGGCCGATGCCGCGCCGATGAGAGATGCGCATGATCTACGGCCCTGAGCTTCTCCTGGGCTTGCTGATCGCGGCCGCGGCCGGGCTGTATTTCCTGCGCCGCATGGAAGGTGTGGCCGCGTTAGCCGCGGCGGGCGCGGCAACCGGCCTGGCGTTGCTCCTATGGCTGCTGCCGCACGACGCTCCAGTGGAGCTGTTTGGCCGCCGCGTGTGGCTGGGCCAGCCGATTTCCTGGGATGCAGGGCGCATCACGCTGCAGATCGGGCCGGCGACGAATACCTTGCTGATCTTCCTGCTTGTAGTCGCCGCGGCATCTTTTATCCTGGCCTGGCTCACCTATCAAGGACGGTCATTCTATCCGTTCGGGCTGCTCCTGTTAGCGGTCTGGGCGACCGTCGCCATGCTTCAGCCGTTGACCCTGGCCCCCTTCGCCATCGTCCTCGCCTCGATCATCTCGGTGTTCCTGATCCAGGCGGGCAAAACTGGTGAGACGCGTGGCGCGTGGCGCCAGCTTCTCTTCCCGACCCTGGCCGCGCCGTTATTCCTGGTGGCGACCTGGTATATCGAACAGGCGCCCCTCAACCCCGATGATCAGACCCCCTTTGTGATCGCGGGGTGGCTCCTGATCGCCGGCTTCGTCTTGCTGCTGCAGCCCGCGCCGTTCCATGTCGCGACGCCGGCCGTGGCCGGGCAGGCGCCCCCGGTCGTGGCCGTCTTCTTGTGGATCGGCAGCCAGACCACAATCTTGTTCCTTTTGCAGCGTTTCCTGGTGGTCTATCCGTGGCTAACCTCGGCGATAGACAGCGCGCGCTGGCTGCTCTGGCTCGGCGTGTTCACCGCCGGGTTGGGCGGGGCGCTCACGGCGACGCAGCAGAGCCTGGGGCGCTTCCTGGGCTACGCCGGGCTGTATGACTATGGCGTCTTGCTGGTCGCAATGGCGCTGCGCGGCACCGCCGGCCTGCCCACCGCCATCTGGCTCGTGTTGACGCGCACCTTCGCGCTGTTGACGCTGGCGTCCGGCGCGGCTCTCATCCGCCACCATATGGAGAGCGACCGCCTGGAGCGCATCGCGGGCGCGCTCTCGCGGATGCCGCTGGCGGTGATCGCGCTGATCACCGGCGGGCTGGCGCTCGCCGGTCTGCCGCTGACCGCGCAGTTTGCTTCGCGCTGGGCGCTCTTTCAGCTCCTCGCCGAGAACGACCCGCGCTGGGTGCTTTTCCTGATGCTCGGCGCGGCCGGGGTGATCCTCGGCACGGTGCGCGCGGGCTATGCCTGTTTCGGCCGGCTGACCCACTCGCCGGTCGAGCGCGAGCCGCTCCTGGCTTCCCTGCTGATCTTCGCCCTGGTAGCGCTCGGCGTGATTTTGGGCCTCTATCCGCAACTTCTGACCGCGCCGGTCGCCGGGGCGATCTTGCCGCTTTCCACCCTCGGCCCCTGAAGCGCCAACCTGATAGGTTTTGGTAGTCGGATCATCCTATAATTAAAAGGAGAGCATGAGTCCGTCTTCACGAATCAGCGGTTTCTATAATCTGACCCCGGCTGAACGGAAACAGATCATCACTGACTGGGCCGGATTGACGCCCGAACAGGCGTCGGCGCTGGAGGCCGGGTTGACCCTGGCCCAGGCCGACAAGATGGTCGAGAATGTCATCGGCGCCTATGCGCTGCCGATGGGGATCGCCACCAACTTCCTCATCAACGGCCAGGATATCCTCGTCCCGATGGTGATCGAGGAGCCGTCGGTGGTGGCGGGCGCCAGTTTTGCCGCCCGGCTGGCCCGCGCCGGCGACGGCTTCCATGCCGAAACCACCGAGTCGCTGATGATCGGCCAGATTCAGGTATTGGACTTGCCCGATCCGCGCGCCGCCGCGGCGCGCGTGCAGGAGCAGAGCCAGCGGCTCATTGACCTCGCCAACCGCACCGACCCGGTGATCGTCAGCCTGCACGGCGGCGCGCGCGCGATCGAAACTTTCGTGTTCAGCGACAGTCCGGTCGGCCCGCTGCTCACGGTGCACGTCATCTATGACTGCCGCGACGCGATGGGCGCCAACATGGTCAACACGGCCTGCGAGGCGCTGGCGCCGCTGGTCGAGGAGATCACCGGCGGCCGGGTCAATCTGCGCATCCTGTCGAACCTGGCGGATCGGCGGCTGGCGTTGGCGCGCTGCGTTGTGCCCGCCAGCGCCTTGGAGACGGCCGACGGTTCAAACCGTCTGCCCGGCGCGCTCGTGGCGCAGCGCATCGTCGAGGCATATGCCCTGGCCGCGGTAGATCCCTATCGGGCGGCGACGCACAACAAGGGCATTATGAACGGGATTGACGCGGTCGTCATGGCGACCGGCAACGATTGGCGCGCCATCGAGGCCGGCGCGCACGCCTACGCCGCGCGTGATGGGCAATATCGTTCGCTCTCCAAATGGTCGTTGACCCCGGCCGGGGACCTGCTCGGCCGCCTGGAGCTGCCGTTGGCGGTGGGCACGGTCGGCGGCGCGACCCGCGTTCACCCGGCCGCGCGCGTCGCGTTGCAGATCATGGGCGTCACGAAGGCGCGCGACCTGGCCGAGATCATCGTCGCGGTGGGACTGGCGCAAAATCTGGCCGCGCTCCGGGCGCTGGCGACGGAGGGGATCCAGAAGGGGCACATGGCGCTCCATGCGCGCCAGGTCGCCATCGCCGCGGGCGCGGCTGGCGACGAGGTGGATCGGGTCGCCGCGGCCATGGTGCAGGAGCGCGTCGTGCGCGGAGATCGCGCGGCCCAACTCCTGACGGAAATCCGCGGCAAATAGAGAGGTGGATTGTTATGCTCAAACCAACTCGTGACGTGGGCATCGTGGGTTATGGGGCCTACGTGCCGCGTTTCCGTTTGCCGGCGAAGGAAGTCGCCAGGGTGTGGGCCGACAGCTCCGGCGGGCTGCCGATCAAGGAGAAGGCCGTGGCCGGGCTGGATGAAGACACGATCACGATGTCCATCGAGGCCGCGCGCAATGCCTTGGCCCGCGCCGCGATAGATCCGCAGGAGATCCGCGCGGTGTGGGTGGGCAGCGAGTCGCACCCGTATGCCGTCAAGCCCTCCTCGACCATCGTCGGCGAGGCGATCGGCGCGACCCCCCACATCCAGGCCGCCGACCTGGAGTTCGCCTGCAAGGCGGGCAGCGAGGCGGTGGTGATGGGCATGGGATTGGTCGGGTCGGGGATGGGGCGCTATGCCCTGGCGATCGGCATGGACACCGCGCAGGGACGGCCCGGCGATGCGCTCGAATACACGGCCGCCTCGGGCGGCGCGGCGTTCATCGTCGGCCCGGCCGAGGAAAGCCTGGCGGTCTACGAGGCGGCCCTGTCGCACGTCACGGATACGCCCGATTTCTGGCGCCGCGCCTATGCCCACTATCCCAGCCACGGCCATCGCTTCACCGGCGAGCCGGCCTATTTCGAGCACATCACCAGCGCGGGGCGTCGGCTGATGGAGGAGATGGGCACAACGCCGGGCGATTACACCTGCGCGGTGTTTCATCAGCCGAACACCAAGTTCCCGCAGCGCGCGGCCGAGATGCTAGGCTTCACCCCGGAGCAGATCAAGACCGGCCTGCTCGTGCCGGCCATCGGCAACACCTACGCCGGGTCTTCGCTGATCGGCCTGACCGCGATCCTCGACGAAGCCCGACCCGGCGACCGCATCCTGATGGTCTCCTTCGGCTCGGGCGCCGGCTCCGACGCGTTCTCGATCCGCGTGACCGACCAGATCGCCGCGCGTCGCGCCCGCGCCCCACTGACGAAGGACTACATCGCCCGTCGCATTGAGATTGATTACGCGACTTACGCGCGCTTCAGACATAAGCTGCAGATGAAGTAACACAGACAAACACGCACTACGCAACACGAGGCACACATGCGAGATGTAGCCATAATCGGCATCGGCCAGACCCCCGTCGGCGAGCACTGGGAGAAGTCGCTCCGCCACCTGGCGCATGACGCGATCATGGCGGCCATGCAGGACGCGGGGATTCAGACGGCCGATGCGCTGTATGTGGGGAACATGCTGTCGGGCGCGCTGAACGGCCAGGAGCACCTGGGCGCGCTGATCGCCGATTTCATCGGGTTGCGCGGCATCGAGGCGATGAAGATCGAGGCCGCCTGCGGTTCCGGGGCCGCGGCCCTGCGCGTCGGCATCATGTCAGTCGCCAGCGGCATGAGCGAAATCGCGCTCGTCTGCGGCATCGAGAAGATGAGCGACGCCATCGGCAGCCTGGCCACGAGCGCGCTCGCCACCGCCGCGGATCAGGAGTACGAGGTCAGCCAGGGCATCAGTTTCGTCGGGCTGAACGCCCTGTTAATGCGCCGCTATATGCACGAGTACGGCGTCACTAAAGACGCGTTCGCGGGCTTCACCGTGAACGCGCACCGCAACGCCGTGACGAACCCGAACGCCATGTTCCGCAGCCCCGTCAGCGAGGCGGCTTACGCCCGCGCCAGCATGATCGCCGATCCGATCAACCTGCTGGATTCCAGCCCGGTATGCGATGGCGCGGCGTGCGTCGTGCTGGCCCCCGCCGACCGCTACCGCAGCCGCGCCAAGGCGGCTATCCTGGCATCGGCCGTGGCGATTGACAGCCTGGCGATCCATGATCGCCGCGACCCGCTGGTGTTGGACGCGGCCGTCATCTCCGGTCAGAAGGCGTATGCGCAGGCGCGCCTGGCGCCGGCCGATATCCACCTGTTCGAGGCGCACGACGCGTTCAGCATCATGGCGGCGCTATCGCTGGAGGCGGCCGGGTTCGCGCCGCGGGGCGCGGGCGTGCGGTTGGCGCAGGGGGGTGAGATCGGGCTGGCCGGCCGCATCCCCATCAGCACGCTGGGCGGGTTGAAGGCGCGCGGGCATCCGGTCGGCGCCACCGGCGTGTACCAGATCGTCGAGGTGGTGCTACAATTGACCGGGCAGGCCGGCCCGAACCAGGTGAGCGGCGCGACGATCGGCATGGCGCAGAACATCGGCGGCAGCGGCGCCACGGTGATCACCCACATCCTGGCCGCAGCGTGAGCGTGAACGCGCCCGGCGCTTCCGGAAGCGCCGGGCGCGTGACTGTCAAAACCTATCAGACGCCCGCTTTGGGCCGCTTTTGGGACACCCTGGTAGCTTTTGGCGGGCGCGTTTTGTTACAATGACTGATAAAAGCAGGGGAAGATTCTTTCCAGGGGGATCAAACCATGTCTATTCCTCGCAATTGGCGCACGCGCCAACAGCGTTACAGTTTGAAGGCTGAGGTCTGCGATAACTGCGGTCAGGCCATTTTCCCGCCGCGCGATGTCTGTCCGCACTGCGCACAGGAACGCCAGCGTTGGACCACCCTGAGCGGCCGGGGCGAGGTCTACTCATTCACGACCATGTACCACGCGCCGACCGGCTTCGAGGAATACGCGCCCTATACCATGGCGCTCGTCAAGCTGAACGAGGGGCCGATGGTCACCGCGCAGTTGACCGATGTCCACGCCGAACAGGTGAGCATCGGTATGCCCGTGGAGATGGTGACCCGCAAGCTGACCCAAGATGGGGACGAGGGGCAGATCCTCTACGGGTATAAATTCCGGCCGCTATTGCAGCAGACGGTTTAAAGTACGCCCCTGTGTTTGGACGCCGAGCCAGTTCGGTGTGAGACCTCCGCGGGTCGCCGAGACCCGCGGAGGTCTTTTTGTTCCGCCAACATGGCGCTATGGTATAATGTCGCCCACAACGAGGGAGGTACGACTTCATGGCTAAAGAGAGCAAAGACAAGCCGGTCGTCGGCATGGATCTGGGCGGCACGAAGATCCTGGCCGGCGTGGTGGATGCTAAGGGCAAGATCCTCGGACAAGCCAAGCGGGCGACTAAGCCGGAGGCCGGCGCGGAAGCGGTGGTGGAACGGATGGCGAAAACGGTGCGTGAGGCGATTGAGGCTGCGGGCCTGGGCGAGGATGATATCGCCGCCGTCTGTTCCTGTGCGCCGGGCACCATTGACGCGGCGCGGGGCGTGGTGCGTTTTGCGCCCAACCTGCAAAACTGGGAGAACGTGCCGCTGGGGAAGTTCCTGGGTGATGCGCTCCATCTGCCGGCGTTCATCGAGAACGATGTCAACCTGGGCGCCCTGGGCGAGCACGTCTTGGGTGCCGGGCAGGGCATCAGCAGCGTGATCGGCATCTTCGTGGGCACGGGCATCGGCGGCGGGCTAATCCTGGATGGCAAGCTGTGGGGCGGCTGGCGGGGCGGCGCCGGCGAGGTCGGCCACACGGTCGTGCTGGCCGAAGGGCCGGTGTGCGGGTGCGGCAGCCGCGGCTGCGCCGAAGCGTTAGCCAGCCGGACGGCCATCGAGCGCGATATCTGGGCGGGCATCAAAGCGGGCCGGCCCAGTTTGATCCCACAGATCATGAAGAAGGACAGCCGCCAGCGGTTGACCAGCGGCGCGCTGGCCGAGGCGTACAATCAAGGCGATCCGCTCGTGCGGGAGGTGATCGGCCGGGCGCAGTTCTACCTGGGCGTCCTGGTGGGCAACCTGGTGAACATCATTGACCCGCAGATGGTGATCATCGGCGGTGGGGTCACAGAGGCGTTGGGTGACGCCTACCTCGACCCGATCCGGCCCGTGGCGTACCAATACTTCATCAACAAGCGCGGCGCGCAAGAGGTGGCGATTGTGCCGGCCAGGCTGGGCGATCACGCCGCGTTGTTGGGCGCCGCGGTCTATGCCCGGCAGCGGCTCAACGGCTGATATACCCCTTGTGGTTGGTAGTAACGACTTCAGTCGTGTCCGTGCGGATGAGCGACTGAAGTCGCCATTACGAACAGCTATTCCACGAAGATCTCCACCCGTTCATCATCCTTCTCGTCATCCACCTCGATGATGCGGCCCTGCATCCCGCCCCGGATGGCGGCCTGAATCGCGCTCAGATCCATCCCGTTCATCTCCGGGGCGAAGCGCGCGCCCATCTTCAGCCCGACATCAATCAGGCCGACCGGGATGTTGACGTTAACCTTGAGCTTGCCGCTCGCCCGGTCGGTGACGCGGACGCGCAGCCAGCGCGCCCGCGTGGTTTCGTCGCGTTCGGCTGACGCCCGACTGGCGCGTAGCGCCTCAAGCAGCCGCGCGCCTTCTTCGGCCGTGATCTGCTTTTCCTCGATCATTTTCAAGATACGCATACGTTCATCTGACGGTGTCATCGGTTCATTCCTTGTCCCTACATGTTCAGAGCAGCTCGTCGGTCGGAGTGATCGGCCGGCGCATGGTCAGCAGCACGCGCTGAGCGCGGAAGCCGGCCGCTTCGAACGCAGCCACCCCCTCGACGTGGTCGCCGCTGTGCTCGACGATGACCGGCGCGCACGGCGCATCGGCCAGCGCGCGCAGGCTTTGGTTGACCAACGCCCGCTCCAGGCGGCCGCGCGCTTCAGGACGCACCATCAGGCGCAGCCGGTGCGCGTCGCCGAATATGCTGGCGTGCACTTCCACCGCGCCATCCAGCCGGCCGCGGCTCTGCTGCCCCCAACGTTGCACCCGGTAGAGGCCCAACCAACCGCTGACGACCTCGCCCAGCGCCTGGAGCGGATCGTTCTGATAGGCTTCCAGCGCGACCGGATAGGCCCAGCTCGCCAGTGGGGTCTGGGCGGCCTGAGCCAACTCGAACCGTGCGCGCCACGCCAACGCCGGCAGCCGTTGTAATTCGACATCGGGCGCGGGCGGACGGCCTAAACCGTCGGCCGGCCGCGCCGGCAGCTTCCAGATGCCATCCTGACACACATCGGTGAAGCCCAACGAGCTGTAGAGCCGCCGGGCCGGCTGATTGTCCGTGCGCACCTGGAGGATCGCCCACGAGCCGCCTTGTTGGGCGATCTCGCTCAGCCCGGCCAGCATCAAGGAGCGGGCGATGCCCCGGCCGCGATGTTCGGCCGCCACCGCCACGTTGCTGATGCGCCAGCGCGAGCCGCTGTAATCGTTGCGCTGCAGGGTGAGATTGCCGAGGACCCGCCCGCCCTCGACCCAGACGTAGCCGCCGACAAACTCGCCCAGGAAGCTCGTGCTGAGCAGCCCGCCGAGCACCGGACTGAGCCAGCCGACCGCCTGCACCTCTTGCAGCGCGTAACGGCCTTCCTCGTCCATCTCGGCCCCAAAGACGGTGCTCACCAGGTCAGCAACCTGGCGCAGATGCTTGCGGGGGTTGAACGGGTAGACCCCCGGTGCGAGCGTTTCACGACGGTTGAGTGCGAATACGGCCATAGTCCGACTCTCGGGTATGCGCATGAGAGTGACGCGTGCAACCCTATCATACCACGCGATGCCGGGCTATGTACAAAGTTGAATAGGGACTATCCCCCCAATGCCTTCAGCAACATCTCGGCCTGCTCCGCGGTGATCGTGCCAGCCTCGACCATCTTGAGGATGCGCAGCTCCTCTTCGGGCGCGGGCGGCGCGGGTGGCCGGGGCGGCGCCGGCGGCGTGGGCGGTATGGGCGGGACCGGCCGCCCATGCCGGGCGCCGCGCGGATGCCGGCCGCCCCAGCCGCCCCCTTCGACGCCGATGCCGGCGGCCGCCAGCGACGCCGTGACCTGCTGGCGGATGCGATCGCCCAGGGTACGTAGATCTTCCAGGGTCATCGGGCCGCGGACGTCGGCGGCTACGTGCGCGGCGTTGACGCCGGCCTGGGCGATGCGAATGTCCCCGGCGCTGGTCAGGCTGATGCGGCCGCGGCCCTGGCCGATGGTCGCGGAAAAGGTCGGCGCGCCGTCGGCCGCGGGCGTCAACTGCACATCCGAGCGAATCCGCCCCTGCGCGCGCACGGTCAGACGGGCGTCCGCCTCGGCCGGCAGGAGGACGCTGATGTCTCCCTCCGCGTTCAGCGTATAGCTGGCGCCTGGCGCAACCGCGCCCTGTAAGATCGCGTCCCCCTGGACTTGCGGCGCCGACAGCCCGCCGGCCAGACTGAGCGCGCGCAGGTCGCCGTGCAAGCTGCGCAGACTGACCGGCCCGCCGATCTCGTTGAGCCGGACATCGCCGCTGACCCGCTCGACTTGCAGCGCGCCGCCCAGCCGTTCGGCCCACAGGTCGCCGTGGACCCGATTCAGCCGGATAGCGCCCGCGTCCGCGATGCGCACATCGCCCGCGACGGTTTCGGCCTCCAGGTTGCCGCTTGTCTCGAAGCGCAGGTCGCCGGCGCAGTTGCCCAACAGCCGCAGGTCGGCCACGTCATCGGCGCGCAGATCGCCATCCACGCGCGCGATGCGGGCCGTGCCGCCGAGGCCGCCCAGCCGCAGGTCGCCGTGCACCGCCTCGGCGTTGACTGCGCCGGTCAGCCCGCGGATGTGCAAGTCGCCGGCCGCACGCTTGATCGTGACTGCCACGGCCGCCGGCAGGGTGATGCGCTGCACCAGCGCCCGCGTAAAGCGGATAGCGTTCCCTTCGACGCTGAACCCGGCGGCGCGCTCGGCGCCGGAGGGTTGGTAGACGACCTGAATATCGGTCGCATCGGCCGCGCCCCACACCTGGGCGTCGCGCGCCAGCTCGTCAATGATCACCTGAGCGGCCCCTTGCACAGGGATCGTTGCGTGTTCACTCACTGCGTTCCTCCTCAGCTATGCTTCTTGCAGTCGCTTGACCGCTTCTTCCGAAGTGATCTTGCCGGCCGCCAGATCGTCCAGGATCGCCTGGCGCGTGCTGGCGAGACGTTGTTTCTCCTCGACCGGCGGCGATTCGCGCACCTCATAGCCCATGGCGCGGATGACCTCATCGAGGCGGGAGCGCACACTGGGATATGACAGCTTCAACTCTTGCGCCACCCAGTTGAGCTTGCCGTCGCAGCGCACGAACAGCTCCACAAAGGCGCGCTGCTCCGGGCTGAGTTGTTCCAGCCGCCCGAATTGATAGCGGCCTTCGAGCGTCGTGTCGCAAGACGGGCAATTCAGGCGGGTCACAGTCAGCTTGTCTCCGCAAATCGGGCAGATACTTGGCGTCAGATACATGGTGGTTCCTCGCTCTGTTCGGATGGTTCAACTGCGATCATTTCACTTCATGCCCAACTGTACCACGGATTTAATTTTTTGTCAAGAGATATAAAGGAGATTTAGTATCAAATGAATAAAATTCATATGCAACGCGCCTGGTGTGATCTCTTGCCCCGGCAGATCACATCGGCGCGTTCGCGCAACTTGTTGCCGGGCTGTGCGTAAGGATATGCAGAAAGTCAAGCTGCGCTCCGCAACAACACAAGGGGGGAGCGCCATAGGAGGGAAAAGGATGAACACAAAGCGTGAACGGCATGGTCTCGTTTGGCCCGTCATTTTGATCGGGGCCGGGGTGGTGCTGCTGCTCAATAACCTGGGCGTTCTGCCCTGGGGCATTTGGCAGACGCTATTCGGCCTGTGGCCGGTGTTATTGATCGCGGCAGGGCTTGATCTGTTGCTCGGCCGGCATTCGACCTGGGGGGCGCTCCTGGCGGCGCTGCTGGTCTTGGTGGTGCTGGCCGGCGCAGTCTGGACGGGGTTGGCGCGGACGGAACAGGTGACGACCTTCCGCACGGAGACGATCAGTCAGTCGTTGGGCGGCGCCAAGAGCGCCGAAGTTGAGATCAACTTCGGCGTGGGCAGCCTGATCATCGGCGCATTGCCGGAAGGGACCGCCAACCTGGTGGAGGGCATGCTGGCATTGGCCTCCAGCGAAACGGTCACGCCCAGTTTCCGCAGGTCGGGCGACACGGCGCGTTATGAGCTGAAGAGCCACGGTTCCTGGCGCGCCCCGTTCCTCCAGCCGGGCACGGTCTGGCCGGCCGATAAGGCCTGGAACCTGGCGTTCAACCGCGATGTACCGCTGCGGCTGAACGTGCATCCGGGCGTCGGGCGCAGCGTGCTCGACCTGTCGGCGCTGACCGTCACCGAGTTGGACATGGATGGCAACGTCGGCCAGGTCAACCTGACCCTGCCACGGCGGGGCCGCGCGCAGATCACGCTGGATGGCGGCATCGGCGAGCTGGTCATCGGCGTGCCCGAGGGGGCCGCGGCGCGCATCCAGGTGGATAAGGGGCTGGGCGGCGTAGTTACCGATGGCCGTTTCCTCAGCGCCGGCCGCACCTATACAACCCCGGCCTACGCCGCGGCCACGGAGCGCGTCGAAGTGCGCGTGAAAGGCGGCATCGGCCGGTTGAACCTGCGCGAAGGGGTGCTCGAATAGCAGGCGCGTCAGGTGAGTTGCGGAGGTCGGGCCAGCGATACGCTGGCCCGACCTTTTTTGGCACGTGCGTTTCCTTCCTTGACTATTACTATCTCCTCAAGTATGATGAGGATGCGGCCGACCAGCGGCGTCGCGTCGTGGATGCGCTGCCGGTGCGGAGACTTACGGCCGGTTCGATTCGCCGGATATCACCGGCGCGTTTGTGTGAGGCGTCAATGGATCGCAGTGTTGGAATGCGCGTAGGGGACGACCCGGCCATTGATTTCATCCCGAAGCCAGCCGCCCGGGCGATCGGGCGCAGCTTCGAGATCAGCGATGACCTGGTCGAGCAGATGAAGGTCGCCGGACCGGGGCGGGCGCGCGGCATCGCGCCGGCCCCGGCGGTTGAGTTGGCCGGCCGCCGGCGCGTCGCCGATGCGGTGGTCATCGGCATCTCCACCGGTGGGCCGCAGGTGTTGCGCTATCTGCTCTCGCAAATCCCCGCAGACTTCAGGGCAGCCATCGCCATTGTTTTGCACATGCCGATCGGTTACACCGGGCTATACGCGGCCAAGCTCAACGAGATTGCGCCCATCCGGGTTATGGAGGCATACGAGGGGGCTGTGATGCGGCCCGGGGTCGCTCTCCTGGCGCAAGCCGGCCAGCATCTCAGCCTGGCGCGCCATGCTGACCATCAGATCGTGGCGCACCTGGACGCGCGGCCGTTCGACACGCCCCACTGCCCCGCGATAGACGTGCTCTTCCGCTCGGCCGCCGAAGTGTATCGTGATCGTCTCCTGGGCGTGGTGATGACCGGGATGGGCAGTGATGGCTTGCTGGGCGCGGCACAGATCAAGGCGCAGGGCGGTTGGATCTTCACCGAGGCGGCGGAGTCGTGCGTGGTCTATGGTATGCCGCGCGCGGTGGCCGAGGCGGGGCTGAGCGATCGGGCCGTGCCGGTGGAGCGCATGGCCCAGGCGATCATGGAGATGGTGTAAGCCCGGCGTGCGAACGATACCAAAATCCTCGTCGGGGATGATTGGCGCGGTCGCGATGTTTGCTATGGAGGGCTTTCAGGAGTGAAAGAGGTGGACGGCAAGGTGGGACGACGGCTCCCGGAATCCGGTTCCTGGCTCCCGATCCTGGCGGCGGCGCTGCTGCTCATTGGCCTCTACGGCCTATCGCCCGGTGCAGTCAACGCGTTGGACGCTCCCACGCCGCTGGCGCCCCCGAATGGCGTGACTGCTACCAGCGCCAACTATCCGCCTCTCGGCATCCCGGACTTCGAGTGGCAACCGGTGGCCGGCGCGACCCAATATCGTTTGCAGCTCAGCCAGGACAGCGGGTTTGCCAGCAAGCAGGAGTGGACGACCAGCAATGTCCGCTTCACCCCCCTCGATGCGGGCAGCCTGGCCGACGGCGTCTGGTATTGGCGCGTTCGGGTTGAGCAACCCACGCCGGTCAGCGCATACAGCGAGGCGCAAACCTTCATCAAAGAGTGGGCCACTCCTCAGAATGCCCCGATCCTGACCGCGCCGGCCGATGCCGCCACCCTGGACTTTTACACCTGGCCGGCTTTTTCCTGGGCGCCGGTCATGGGCGCGGCCGCCTATCGCTTCCAGATCGCGACCAGCGCCGACGGCTTCGCCGCGCCGCGCATCAGCCAAGTCACGCTGGCGCCCGGCTATCAGCCGGCTGCCAAGCTCCCGAACGGCCTCTATTACTGGCGGGTCGTCCCGCTCGACGCGGCGGGTCGGGATGGCACACCCAGCGCCGTGCGCAGCTTCACCGCCAACTACGATCAGCCGCCCGAATTGCTGGAGCCGGCTAACTTTGCCACGCCAACCTTCACCCCCACCTTTCGCTGGAAAGCCGTGACCGGCGCGCAGTTCTACCGGCTGCAATACACCACCGACCCGGCCTTCCACGCCGGCATCATCACAGTGGAGACGCGCAACACCGAATACACGCCATCGAGCGAATTGGCAAACGACGTGAACTATTATTGGCGAGTGCAGACGCAATCGGGCAGCGCGGTGACGCGCTGGAGCGAAATCCGCCAGTTTCGCAAGCAGTGGTATCTCCAACCGGAGCTGCTGACCCCGGTCAACAACGCGCCGACGGTGACAGATTTGTTCTATAGCTGGTCGCCCGTGCCGGGCGCCGGCGCGTACCGTTTCGAGCTGCACTGCGTCAACAGCTTCCCGGCCACCAGCGGCTGCGGCTGGATCGAAGAGGTCGGCAACCCGTTCTATTCGCAGCGCCCCCAGGGCTTGAAGTGGCCGGGGCCGGGCATCTGGTATTGGCGCGTGACGCCGCTCGACGGCAGCGGCGGCCTGGGCAAGCCCAGCCTGGTTTCCTCTTTCGTCTACAGCCCTACCGCGGCCGCACCCCAGCTCGTGGCTCCACTCTACTACTTCTCACCATCTGACCTGCACGGGCCACGCGAAGATCGCACAGTCGCGCTCCCGGTCTTCACCTGGCATCGCGCCTTCACCGACACGCTGTCGCCTGTGGCCGCGTATCGCGTGCAGGTGGATGACGACCCGCTCTTCCGCTCGCTGGACTGGACGTGGGACACCGAAAACCTGAGCGCCGCGCCGACCATCGCGCAGCCTTTCACCCCCACGCAGGGGGTGGACTATTACTGGCGCGTCGGCGCGCTGGACGGGTTGGGCGGCGCGCTGTTCGATGAGTGGAGTTGGAGCCAACGCTGGCGGGCGCGCATTGACCTGACCCGCGGGTTAACCCCGACGGTCGACGCGCTGGCGGCCGCAGCCCCCGTGCTCCTGCGACCACCGTACGCCGCGGAATCGGTCGAGGTCGCGCCGCTCCTGGAGTGGCGGCCGCTGGCAGGCGCGACCGCGTATCGGGTGCAGATCAGCCGCGCCGAGGGGGAAGATGATTTCGCCGGCGAGATCGTCGTGAATGAAACCGTGCTCTACCCCGTCTTTGCGCCGACCCACCGCCTGCCATTCGGGACCTACTACTGGCGGGTGGCCGCGGACGGCGGCGCGTGGAGCGCGACGTGGCGGTTCCAGGTGGCGGCGCAGAGCCGCTGGCGCAACTCGCGCGCCCTCGGCGCTCTCGCCAACCGCAACACCATCGCGACCGACCCCGCGGGTGACATGACCGACCCGACCCTCGACCTGACTGACCTGCAAGTCGTGCAGGATCGCGACTATTGGTACTTCGGCTTCCACACGGCGCAGGGGATCACGGGCACGGTCTACGGCCTGTACCTCGACCTGGATCATCTGGGGCCGGAGGGCGCGGCCGGGCCGACCCGGCCGGCGCAGATCGCGCGGGCCGACCCGGCCGGCTACGCCATCGCGGCCATCGGCGCGCATGAGCCGGAGGTCGCGGTCTACGTGCTGGGGAGCAGCGGCGTCTTCACGACGACCGATGTGCTCATCTATCGGTGGATCGGGGCCGGGTGGGCGCCGCCGCAACGTCTGTTCGACATCAACGGCGGCCTCTACTTCAGCGACACGGAACGCTATCTGGAGCTGCGTATCCCCAACACGGCCATCGGCATGGAGGAGACCACCGGCAGCGCGGCCGTGAGCCTCTTCGCCGTGCAGGCCGCGGGCGGCCACGCGCAGGATACCGTCCCATCCGATCCCGCCGTAGACTACGACGAACCCGACAGCGAAAACGAGACCACCCTCCTCAGCCGCTTCGCCAGCGTCTCCGAGCGCCTGACCCCGGTCATGCCGCCCACCACCCTGACGGGCGATCCGATCTTTTGGTCCAGCGCGCCGCCCTTCTTCTGGCAGTGGCCGGCCGAGGTCTTCGGGACTTTCTATCACGGCTATCAGTTCCAGGCTGCGCTGGATGTTCAGTTCACGACCGTGGCCTGGGATTACGAGATGCATTTGGGGCCTCCCGGTTTCGCGCCTGTTTCACACGTGACTCACGACGATATCCTGGGTGACAACAGCTACTATTGGCGCGTCCGGCCGACCTATGATTCTGGCGGGATGCAGCACGGGGCCTGGAGCGCGGGCAATCGCTTCGAGCGGGCAGGCTTCATCGCGCAAAACCTGCGCACATCGGTCACCTTTGCCACGCCGACCTTCTCCTGGGACATGGTCGAGGGCGCGACCGGCTACGACTTGGAGGTGGACAATGACCCCGGCTACGGCTCGCCCGAGATTTCGGTGATGACCACGCGCAACTCGTACACGCCATCGCGAACGTTGGAACAGGGCACGTACTACTGGCGCGTGCGGGTGCGCCGGCGCAACAATGTCGCCAACGACTGGACCGCCACGCAGACCCTGGAGTTGGCGCTGCCATCCGTCGCGGGCCTGACGGCCGTCCCGGTCGGCGAGGCGCGCCGCGCGCCGACTTTCTGTTGGACGCCCCTGCTGGCGACCCGCGACGATACGCCGGTGCTGGCCGCCTACAAATATCGCCTGCAAACCAGCCTGGACCCGACCTTCTCGGCGACCTATGAGACCGCCGATACCGAGCAGCCGTGCTGGACACCCCTCAAAGGCTACGCCGACGGCGTGTATCACTGGCGCGTGGCGCTGATTGACGGCGACGGCCGGCTCGGCGCCTACAGCCCGGCAATCACCGTCACCAAGCAGTACACGACGCCGGCGCTGCTCAGCCCGCTGCCGGGCACGATCCTGGCCGAGACGCCGACTTTCGCCTGGGAGCCGGCGCTCGGCGCAGCTAAGTACAAGCTGGAAGTTTCTCTCTTCCCCACTTTTTCCCCAGCCTATGAATCGGTGACCACGGTCAATGCGCGATACACCCCCACCCGCCGCTACGACATGGGGAACACCTACTACTGGCGCGTGGCGATGGTGGATAAGGATAACAAACAAGGCCCATTTGCTGAGCGCAATGTCACCGTGGCCTATTCCGATCTGCAGGTGGCGAAGAGCGGCCCCGCGTTGGCCCGGCCGGGGCAGACCTTCACCTACACCCTGACATACCATAACAAAGGGCAAGGCCCGGCCGAAGGGGTGCAGATGACGGATAGCCTGCCGCCGGGCCTGACCGCGGTCGGGCCGACCGCCTGGGATATCGGCCGCCTGGAGCCGGGCGCGTCTGGCAGCGCGGTGTTGACCGTCACTGTGCACCCGGCGCTGCCGTGCGGCGCGACCTTGACCAATGTGGCGCGCATCAGCGCCATCAGCGCGGAGTCGGACACGACTAACAACCAGGGCCGGGCCAGCACGATCATCGCCTGCCCCGACCTGTCGCTTATCAAGAGCGGTCCATACACGATCCAGGCGGGCGAGCTGTTGACCTACACCTTGACCTACAACAACCTCGGCATGGTCGCGGCCAGCAGCGTGCAGATCACCGATGCGCTGCCGGCGGGCCTGATCGTGGGCGGGCCGCTGGCCTGGGAGGTCGGCGCGGTCGCTTCGGGGGTTTCCGGCAGCATCGTCTTCACCGCGACGGTGGACGCGCGGCTGGCGTGCGGCGTCAGACTGGTGAACCAGGCCCGTATCTGGGGCGAGGGCGCGGAGACCGACCTGTCTAACAACGCCGGGCAAAGCACGACGGTGGTTATCTGCCCGCCGCGGCGAACCTTTTTACCATTGATCGAACTGCATACGTCAACGAAGAGGAGCGAATAAACGAATGACGCCGCCGGACCACATTCGTTTATTCGTTGCCCTATTCGTTGACGCAGCTCTCCGAGGCAAAACCATGCGCAGGTCCGTTGCACTCAACCTGATCTCGATCGTGCTGATGACGGTCGGCCTGATCGCCGGCGCGCGATCGGCGGCGGCCATGGTCGTCTCGCCGCCCGCCCTGCTGACGCCCGCGGACGGTGTGACGGCCACAGCCGTCAACTACCCGCCGCTAGGCATCCCCGAGTTCACCTGGGAGCGCGTGCCCGACGCCGCGACGTATCGCATCCAATTCAGCCAGGACATCGCGTTCACGACCAAAGTCGAAGTCGTCGCCGCGAACCCCAGTCATACCCCGACCGATGCGAGCAAGTTCGGGGATGGCGGGTGGTTTTGGCGCGTGCGCGTGGAGAGCCCGACCATCAGCGAGTACAGCGAAATCCGCTCTTTCACCAAACAATGGGCCAGCCCAGAGAGCGCGCCCGAGCTCCTCTCACCGGTGGACAACGCGGCAGTGGATTTCTACGATACGCCGGTCTTTTCGTGGCGCGCGGTGTCGGGCGCGGCCTCCTATCGGTTTCAGATCGCCGCCAGCGCGGATGGCTTCGGCGCGGCCACCTACAGCCAGGAGACGTTGGGGACGACGCACCAGCCGCCGACCAAATTGACCAACGGCGTCTACTACTGGCGCGTGATCCCCCTCGATGCCGCCAAGCGCGAGGGAGTGGCGAGCGCAGTGCGCGCCTTCTCGGCCGCCTATCTTGCGCCGGCGCAGCTCTTGGAGCCTGATCCGGCCGCCACGCCGATCTTCACGCCGGCCTTCCGGTGGGCTGCGGTGCGCGGCGCGCAGTTCTACCGCCTCCAGTATGCCACCGACAGCAGCTTTAACGTGGGGGGCGTGACCGTGGATACTCGCAACACGACCTATACTCCGCCGGGCGACTTGCCGAACGATGTCAACTACTACTGGCGTGTGCGCGCCCAGTCCGGCAATTCGGTCGCCGATTGGAGCGAGACGCGCGCCTTTGTCAAACGCTGGTATCTGCAGGCACAGTTGCTCACCCCCACCAACAACACCCAGCACATCTGGCAGCCGCCGCTTTTCAGTTGGACGCCGGCGCCCGGCGCCAGCTACTACAAGATCGAAGTCAACAATGCGAACAGCTTCCCGCCAGGCAACCAGGGCTGGAGCGCGACCACGGCCAACCCATTCTGGAATCAACCCAATTTCGACAAGCTGCCCGGCTCGCCCATCTGGTATTGGCGAGTGACCCCTTACGATCGCAGCCAGAATGCCGGTCTGCCCTCCGATGTCTTCTCGTTCGAGTACGATGGCGCGGCGGTCGCGCCCGCGCTGATCGCTCCGCTCCCGTATTACGCGCCCTCGCCGCTCACAGGGCCGGCCGAAGACCGCCGGGTCCCCTGGCCGATCTTCGCGTGGCAGCGCATCGGGGGCGCGGCATACCGCCTGCAGGTCGCGGCCGATCCGCTCTTCGATACGGTGGACTGGCTGGTTGACACGCAAAACCCCGGCGCGGCGCCGACCGAGGCGCAGCCGTTTCAGCCACAGACCGACCGCGACTACTATTGGCGGGTCCGCACATTGGATGGGCTGGGCGGCAATGAAACCGGCCCCTGGAGCCAGGTCTGGCGCGTCCGTTTTGACCCGGCCCAGGGGCTCACCGCGACCCAGGGGACGACCGTCACCCTCCTGCGACCGATGCACGCATCCGAAGCGGTCGAGACCGGGCCGCTGCTCGAGTGGCGACCGCTCAGCGGGGCCGACAGCTACGATGTAGAGATCAGCACGGCGCAAGACTTCGCGCCGGCGCACATCGTCCGCGCGGCCTCTGTACCCTACCCGGCCTACCTGCCGACGACGCGGCTGGGCTACGGCACGTATTTTTGGCGGGTGTTGGGACGACAAGGCGGGCTTCCGCTGGGCGGCTGGAGCGCGATCTGGCGGTTTCAGGCGGCGGCGGGCAGTCGCTGGCAAGATACACGCACCCCGCTCGCCATCGCCAACCGCAACCTGGTCGGGTTTGATCCGGCCGGCGACATGTTGGATCCGAACTACGATGTCACGACGCTCTACATCGTCCAGGACAAAGATGACTGGTTCTTTGGCTTCGACGCCGCGGCCGGCGCGGAAGACATGGTCTATGCGCTGTACCTGGATCTGGATCATGCGGATGGCGTCGGCGCGGCCACGGACGCGCGCGGCTACCAGGTGACGACGATCGCTGCCCATCAGCCAGAGTATGCGGTGTATGTCGTGCAGAATGCCGGGGTGTTCACCACGGCGCAAACCTTCATTTATCGCTGGACGGGCGCCGGGTGGGGGACGCCTCAGCGGCTCAGTGATTTGGGGGTGGATCGTCTGCGGCATGATGCGGCGGGGAATTATTTGGAGCTGCGCGTGCCCAACACGGCCATCGGGATGCAGGAAGCGACCGGCAGCGCGGCCGTCTCCCTCTTCACCGTGGCGGCCGGCGGCGGCCATGCGCAAGATACCGTGCCCTCCGATCCCAACGTGGCCTACCTCTTCCCGGATCACGGCGCGGGGATCACGACCCTGAGCCGGTTCACCAGCGTCTCGGGGCGGGTGGCCCTCGTCTTGCCGCCGACTGCGGCGGCGGGTGATCCAACCGCCTTTCCCACAATCTGGCCGTTTGCGTTCCACGCGCCCCCTGGGGCGCCCTGGTATGGTTATAATCTTCAGGTCGCCCTGGACGCGCGCTTTACGTCGCCGGTGTTGGATTATACCCTGCGTTACAATCTGCCCGGCTACGCCCCCGACTTCTACACCCACAACAAAGACCTCAATGGGGACAACACCTATTACTGGCGGGTGCGGCCGGTCTATGATGCGTCGGGGAATTGGCGCGGCGCGTGGAGCGAAGCCAGCGCGTTCGAGCGCACCGGCTTCCAGCCGCAAAACCTGCGCACATCCGTCGCGTTCGCCACGCCAACCTTTTCGTGGGATCGGGTCGAGGGGGTAGAAGCCTACGAGCTGCAAGTGGATCAGGACCCCAACTTCGGTTCCCCCGTGCTATCGGTGACGACCTCCGGTGCCTCCTATACCTGGACCTCCACCCTGGCGCAAGGAACCTATTACTGGCGGGTGCGCGCCCGGCGGAACGGCTCGATCACGAACAGTTGGACGGCCGCGGCGTCTTTCACCCTGGGTCTGGCCGAACCGGCCGGCCTCATCAGCCAGCCGGCCAGCCCGGCCGCCTGGGCGCCCAGCCTGTGCTGGACGCCGGTCGTGACGCCGACAGCCGGCGCGCCGCTGTTTGCAGCCTGGAAATATCGCTTGCAGGTCAGCCGCGACCCAACCTTCTCGTCCGAGTATGACAAAACCGACACCGAACAGGCGTGTTGGACGCCGGTGAAAGGCTATCCCGACGGCACATATTACTGGCGCGTGGCGGCGCTGGATGGGGACGGCAAGCTCGGCAGCTACAGTCCGGCGGCCGCCTTTCTGAAGCAATATCCGGTCACGGTCTTGATTGCGCCGGCGAGCGGCGCGCCCGCAACGTCTACGCCCGTCTTTGTCTGGGGGGCGGTGGCCGGCGCGGCTTCATACCGGCTTGAGGTTTCGCTGAACGCCACCTTCACCCCGCTCTATGATTCGGTCACGACGGCGAACACACGTTTTACGCCGACGAAGAAATATGACCAGGGGAAAACCTACTACTGGCGCGTCGCGATGGTAGATAAAGACGGCAACCGCGGGCCGTTCACGGGAGATCAGGTCGTCATCCGGCAGGAGATCGTGTACCTGCCGTTGATCGTCGGACGGTAGCCGCGCATCCTTCCCCACAGAAAGGCTTATCCCATGCAACCCACCGATAAAATCTCGCTCAAAACCAAGTGAGAGGATAATGAAACCCATACGCTACCGTACCCTGTTTCTGACCGAACGTGGCCTGCGCCATCAGCAAGACGCGCTGAACGCGGCCCCGCCGGAGTTGGACGTCGCGATCCTGCGCCAACCTGCCCCAGAAATCCTGCATCCGCTGCTGGCCGAAGCCGTCTTCCTGATCAGTGAGCGCGCTGGCGTCATTGATCGCGAGATGATCGCGGCTGCGCCGCAGCTTAAGATGATCCTGCGGCTCGGCTCGCTGGCCCACGATATTGACCTGGACGCGGCCCGTGCGGCCGGGGTCGTCGTCGCGACCTGGCCGCAGCGCGGAGTCATCATGGTGGCCGAACACCTGATAATGCAGATGTTGGCGCTCGTCAAGCGGCTGCGCGAGGTTGAGACCATCGCCGTCGCCGCGGGCGATTGGGGCGTTTCGCGCCGCACCGACGAGGATGCCTTTGCGTACAACTGGTCGGGCCGGCAGGGGATCGCCGGGCTGTGGCGGCAGACGGTCGGCATCGGCGGCTTCGGCGAGATCGGCGCGGAGCTGGCCCGGCGGCTGGCCGGCTGGGGGTGCCGCGTGCTCTACCATCGCCGGCGCCGCCTGCCCGCCTGGACGGAGCAGGAGCTGGGCATCGAATATGTCACGCAAGAAGAGCTATTTGCCCAGAGCGACTTCCTGGTCAACCTGCTGCCCTATTTCCCCCAAACGAACCTTTCCCTGGGCGCGGCCCAATTCGCCACGATGAAGCGGGACGCCTTCCTGGTGAGCTGCGGCAGCGGCAGCGTCCTGGACGAGGCGGCGCTGGCCCAAGCTATCCGGTCGGGCCGACTCGGCGGGGTGGCGCTCGATACGTTCGAGTGGGAGCCGATCCAATCGGACAATCCGCTGCGCCTCCTGGCCGCCGAAGGCTCGCGTTGGAACGTCCTGCTGACGCCGCACACCGCGGCCGGCGCGCCCGCCGCCGACGTCATCCCGACCCGCGCCGGCGATTATACACCCATCCTGCGCTTCCTGGCCGGGGAGCCGGTGGCGTATCGGCTGGCATAAAGATCTTCGAGGGTTGTTTATGCAGATCATCATGCCCAAGCTGGGCCTCACGATGACGCACGGCACCGTCACGGAGTGGCTGAAAGCCCCCGGCGATGCGGTCGAAGCCGAAGAAGGGCTGTGCACGTATGAGACCGAAAAGGTCTCGCTTGAGTTGCCGTCCCCCGAAGCCGGCGTGCTGACCGAGATCCTGGTGGCGGCTGGCGAGACGGTCGCCGTGGGGATGCCGTTGTGCGTGGTGAAATCAGGGGTCAGGAGTCAGGGGGCAGGGGGCAGGGAGCAGGACGCCCAAAGGGCGGGAGGCAGGGGCCCGATCCTGGCCACGCCGAAGGCCAGGGCGCTGGCGCGCCAGGCGGGCATGGATCTCCGCCAGGCGCGCGGGTCGGGGCCAGGCGGCCGGATCCAGGCCGCCGACGTCGTCGCGGCCCTCACCCCCGGCCCGGTTCTCGAAGAAAAGGCATTTCAGGGACGAAGCGCAGTCAAAGTCACCCCGCTCGCCCGGCGCATCGCCGCGGCCCACGGGCTTGACCTGCGCACGATCCCCGGAAGCGGGCCGGATGGGACGATCACGCGGGAGGATGTGGAAGCGGGAGTCAGGGGGCAGGAATCAGGGGGCAGGAGGCAGGGGGCAGGAGGCGGCGCCACGCAAGACGCCATACGCAGCGTCCCACCGCCCGACACGGTGATTCCCATCTCGAACCTTCGCCGCGTGATCGGTGAGCGGATGAGCCAGAGCGCATCCTCGACGCCGCATGTGACGCTGATGACCGAGGCGGAAGCGACGAATCTGGTTTCGGCGCGCGCCCAGCTCAATGAGGAGCTGGCGCGCCACGTGCCAGGCGCTTTGGAAGTGCCTGGCACGTCCCGCCCCAAGATTTCCTACAACACCCTTTTCGCGGCGCTCGTCGCGCGCGCCCTGCGCGAATATCCCCGTTTGAACTCCCGGCTGGATGCCGACGGCATCCACGAGATTGCGGCGATCAACATCGCGCTGGCCGTGGACACCGAGCGCGGGCTGGTGACGCCGGTGCTGGCTGAGGTGGATCACCTGACGCTCCCGGCCATCCAACGCGGCTATGATGAGCTGATCGGTCGCGCCCTGGCCGGCAAATCGCTGCCGGAGGATTTCGAGGGGGGCACGTTCACCATCACCAACCTGGGCAGCCTCGACGTGGACGGCTTCACCCCGATCATCAACCCGCCGCAGGCTGCGATCCTGGGCGTGGGGCGGATCGTCGAGAAGCCTGTGGCGCGGGAGGGCGCGGTCGTCGTCCGGCCGATGGCGGCGCTCAGCCTGAGCTTCGATCACCGCATCGTGGATGGCGCGCCGGCCGGCCGGTTTTTGCAGCGGATCAAGCAGCTTGTGGAACGGCCGATGGCGTTGTTGGTGGGGTAAGGACGAATCAGCGCATGGCGAATCAGCGAAGTTTGCTCATCGTAAATGGTATATTGTTATCCTATGACGGCGCTTGCCTGTCAGAATCGGTCGGCTGGTTGGCGCTCGAAGGAGAACGGATCGCGGCGATGGGTTCCGGCGATGCGCCCCCCGCATGGCAAGCCCGTGTGGACCGGCTGATTGATGCCCGCCACATGGCCGTCTTGCCCGGCCTGGTCAACGGCCACACGCACCTGTCGCAGACCTTCATGCGCGGCTTGGCCGACGGCCGGCCGCTGCTGCGCTGGCTGCGGGAGGTCATCTGGCCGCTGCAGGTGGCGATGACGCCGGAAGATATGTACCTGGCGGCGCTGTTGGGGCTGGTCGAGAACCTGCGCTGCGGCGTGACGACCGTGGTGCAGCATCACAAGCTGCCGTCCCGTCAGCATGTGGATGCGGTGGTGCGTGCGGCGCGCGGTATCGGCCTCCGCATGACGTTGGCGCGCGGCTGGGTGGACATGGGGCCGTCCGGCGAGCCGCTCGACCGCATCCTGGCGGATTTGGAGTGGTTGTATGACCTCCTGCAAATTGCAAATCGCAAATCGCAAATCCGCGTTGCTTCCGGCCCGCTGGTCCCCTGGCGCTGCTCGGATGACGCGATGCGTGAGACCGCTACGCTGGCGCGCTCATGGGGCGCGGCGACGCACATCCACGTGGCTGAGGCGCAGGACGAGATCGAGATGATGCTGCAGCGCTGCGGCCGGCGCCATATCGAATGGCTGGCCGATCTCGACTTGCTCGGCCCCGACATGCAGTTGGTCCATGCTGTGCATGTGACCGACGCCGAGTTGGATCTCATCGCCGCGTCGGGCGCGACGGTTGTCCACTGCCCCACGAGCAACATGTACCTGGCGTCGGGCGCCGCGCCGGTGCGCAAGATGCTGGATCGCGGCATCCCGATCGCGCTCGGCACCGACGGCTCCGGCTCAAACAACTCGCAAGACTTGCTCGAATGCGCCAAGATCGCCGCGCTGCTCGCCAAACACGCGGCCGGCGACGCGCAAGCGGTGATGTCCGGCGATATCGTGAAGATGCTGACGATGGGTGGCGCGCGGCTGTGGCGCGGGAGGCCGGGGGAAGCGCGGGGCGGCCAGCTTATACCCGACGCGGTCGCCGACATCGCCATCGTTAACCTGGACAATGCCCGCTGCCAGCCGGTGCACAGCGCGGCCTCGGCGCTGGTCTACAACGCCAGCGGCGCGGACGTGCACACGGTCATCGTGGGCGGGGAGATTCTGCTCGACGCCGGACGCGTGACTACGGCGGATGAAGCGGCGCTGCTCGAAGAGGCCCGCCGGGCGGCCCGCGATCTGATGCGGCGGGCAGGGGTGGCGCCGCCGGGCTATTGTGGTCCTGAAATGACGACCCAGACCGCCCGGAGATTCATCTCCGGGCTACTGAGCAACGCCCGGTAAACCGGGCTGGGGCGCTTGCCGTGCTGTTCAGCCCATTGATTGGGGCGTTGTTGGCGTAGCCCGGCGATTTATCGCCGGCGCGGGCTTACCAGAGGAACATCACATGAGCCAGAATCTTTCGGCGTTGACGACCTCCCTGGCGGGCAAAGTCGCCCTTGTCACCGGCGGCGCGATCCGCGTCGGCCGGGTGATCTGTCAGGCGCTGGCCGGCCGCGGGGCCAGCATCCCCTTCACCCATTTGCCTGGCGAGCCGGCCTCCGAAGCCGCGGCCGAGATCGCGGCCGCCGCCGGCGCGGAACCCGCCGCGATCCTGGCCTTGCCGATGGACGTCCGCGAGCCGGGCGCGCCGCAGCGCGTCGTCGAGCAAGTGATCGCCCGCTTCGGCCGGCTGGACATCCTGGTGAACAACGCCTCGGTCTGGCTGCGTGCGCCCTTCCTGGAGATCACGCGCGAGGCTTGGCAGATGGCGCTCGACATCAACCTGACCGGTCCCTTCCTGATGAGCCAGGCGGTCGCGCCGCACATGCTCAAGCAGCAGTCCGGCCTGATCGTCAACATCACCGACCTGTCGGCGTACCAGACCTGGAAGGAGTACGCGCATCATGCGGCCACCAAGGCCGGCCTGGTCGCGCTCACCCGTGTCATGGCCGCCGAGCTGGCGCCGCACGTGCGCGTCAACGCCATCGCGCCCGGCACCGTCCTGCTCCCGGAAGGGGCTGGCGAGGCCAAGGTGCAATGGGCGGTACAGAACTCCCTCCTCAAACGCGTGGGCCGACCCGAAGACGTCGCCCGCACCGTGCTGTTCCTGGTGGACAGCGACTTCGCGACCGGGGCGGTGTATTTTGTGGATGGGGGAAGGGCGCTGGTGTGACGCAGATTGCAAATTGCACCATCGAGGTCATTATGTCCATAACTCAATACTCGAATCCTACTCTGCTCCGCCTCTACCGCCAGATACTCCTGGTGCGGGAGTTCGAGCTGCGCGCGATCAATGAGCGGCGCGCCGGGCTGATCCCTGGCTTCATCCATAGCTGCGTGGGCCAGGAGGCGACCGCGGTGGGCGCGTGCGCCGCGCTGGAGCCGACCGACGTGATCACCAGCACGCACCGTGGGCACGGCCACCTGGTCGCCAAGGGGGGCGAGCCGAAATACATGATGGCCGAGCTGGCCGGCCGCACGACCGGCTATTGCGGCGGCAAGGGCGGCTCGTTGCACATGAGCGATTTCAACCTGGGCATCCTGGGCGCGAACGGCATCGTGGCCGGCGGCATCCCCATCGCGGTCGGCGCGGCGCTGGCGTTCCAGCAGAAGAAGGAGCCGCGGGTCGCGCTCTCGTTCTTCGGCGACGGCGCAACCAACGAAGGCGCCTTCCACGAGGCGCTCAACCTGGCCGGGCTGTGGAAGCTGCCGGTGATCTTCTTCTGCGAGAACAACCTTTACGGCGAGGGCACGCCCCAGGACCAGCAAGCGCCCGTGGCAGACCTGGCGATCCGCGCCAGCAGCTACGCGATGCCCGGCGTCACCATAGACGGCAACGACGTGTTGGCGGTCTACGAAGCGACGAAGGCCGCGGCAGCGCAGGCGCGCGCCGGCGGCGGCCCGACGCTGATCGAGGGCAAGACCTACCGCCAGCGCGGCCATTATGAGGGTGATCCGATGGTCTATCGCTCGAAGGCCGAGATGGACGCGTGGAAAGGCCGCGATCCGGTGGGCGCGTTCCGCGCCCGGCTGCTCTCCGAAGCCGGCCTGCCCGAAGGGGAGATCGCGAGCATCGAGCGGGATGTCCAGACGATCCTGGATGAAGCCGTCGCCTTCGCCGCCGCCAGCCCCAAGCCCGCCGCCGAGACCGCGCTGGCGGGGGTGTATGGGGAGACGCACGGGGGATTGGTGTTTTGATGATTGAAGGTGCAAGGTTGAAAGTTGAAAGTTGAAAGTGACGCAGTTGCGAACCTTCAACCTGGAACCTTCAACCTGGAACCTTCAACCTTCTGCTGCCACGGAAAGACTCATGCGTATCATCACCTACAGCCAAGCCATCTACGAGACCATGCGCGAGGAAATGGCGCGGGATCCGAACGTGATCTTGATCGGGGAAGATGTTGGGACCTTCGGCGGGGTATGGGGCGTCAGCGGCGACTTGATGAAGCTGTTCGGCGCGGATCGTGTGCGCGACACGCCGATCAGCGAGACAGCCATCATCGGCGCGGCGTTGGGCGCGGCCATGATGGGGCTGCGGCCGATCGCCGAGATCATGTTCGGCGATTTCCTGCCGGTCGCGGGGGATCAACTCGTCAACCAGCTCGCCAAGGCGCGTTACATGAGCGGCGGGAAGGCGCAAGTGCCCGTGACCGTCCGCATCACGACGGGCGCGCCTGGTTCGGCCGCGGCCCAGCATTCGCAATCCCCCGAAGGGTGGTTCATGAACGTGCCCGGCCTCAAAATCGCTGTGCCGGCCACGCCGGCCGATGCCAAAGGCCTCCTGCGCGCCGCCATCCGCGGGGAAGATCCGGTGCTCTTCTTCGAGCACAAGATGCTCTACGCGACCAAGGGCGAGGTGTCGGATGATCCCGACTTCAGCGTGCCGTTCGGCCAGGGGGTCGTGCGGCGGGAGGGCAAGGATGTGACAGTGATCGCGATCGGCGGGATGCTGCCGAAGGCGCTCGAGGCCGCCGAAACGCTGGCCGGGGAGGGGATTTCCGTCGAGGTGGTGGATCCCCGCACCCTCGTGCCGCTGGACAAAGAAACGCTTATCGCCTCGGTGCGCAAGACCAGCCGCGTCGTGATCGCCCACGAGGCGCACAAGCGGCTGGGGCCGGGCGCGGAGATCGCGGCCATGCTCGCCGAGGAAGCCATCGGCTACCTGGACGGCCCGATCGCCCGCGTGGCCGCGAGGAATGTGCCATTGCCCTACAGCCCGGAGTTGGAGAACTACGTGCTGCCGCAGGCGGCGGATATTGTGGAGGCGGCGCGAGGGTTAATCAAACACACACTGTAGTGGAATCGTGCTTGATCGCGCTTCCTCCAGACAGGGTCGGCAGAAGCGCAACCTCATCTCCCTCTCGCAACGAGCGCGTCAGATCATCGGCCAGCACGCCATTATTGATGAAGAGCCGCGCATAGGGCGCGGGGTGGCCGTTCGTCAGGAACAGCGCCTCCGCCAAAGCCGGATGCCGCTGGCCGACTAGCCGCAGCGCATCCCGGATCGTAGCGCCGTCAGTCAGCGCCAGTCGCTCCTCCCGGCACGCGGCGATCTGGGCGAAGATGCCGCGGTAGCGGATCAGGATGTTCACATGCTCTCCGCGTTCATGCGCGCTCGTCTGCGTCTTATCGAACCTGTCACCTCGCGCCCAACAGCTCTCAATACCCAGGAGTTACGCAGTAGATGCTTCCAGCCGGTCTGCGACCGGCGCCGTTGGCCTGGACGGGCCGCTTTCTCTGACCCGACGGCGGTCGCAGACCGCCTGAGAGCCAGGAGTGCGTAAGTCCTGTCAATACCGCGCCCGGCCTGCCAACCCTCATACAACCGGTGCACCCGGAAGAACTCGTTCGGCGCGTGGACGCGCAGCGTTCGTCGGCGATGGAGAAGGAAGTGAAGCGCCGGTGTAGAACACCGGCGCCTCCGAGACATCCACCTGGAGACCCGAACGATCAGTCGTGCAACCCATCCACAAACCGCTTGATCCGCCGCGCGCCTTCTTTGAGCATCTCGTCGGAATTGGCATAGGAGAGGCGCACATAGCCCTCGCCGCCCGGCCCAAAGGCATCGCCAGGGGTGACAGCCACGGCTTCGGCGTCGAGCAGCTTGTCTGCGAACGCCATGGACGACAGCCCTGTGCCGGCGATGTTCGGGAAGGCGTAGAACGCGCCCTGCGGCAGATCGCAGCGGATACCCGGGATGGCGTTGAGATCGGCCACGAGTTGATCGCGGCGCGCCTGATAGCGGCCGATCATGTAGTTGGTGTACTCCTGCGGGCCATTCAGCGCGGCCACGGATGCCTCCTGCACGAACGAGGTGGCGCAGGTCGAGGAGTGCTGGTGGATCTTCAGCATCTCGTTGATGAGCGGGTCAGGCCCGGCCAGGTAGCCCAGACGCCAGCCGGTCATGGCATGGCTTTTGCTGAGACCATTCAAGATCAGCGTGCGTTCCCACATGCCGGACAGGCTGGCGATGGAGATGTGTTCCAAACCGTCGTAGATGAGTTTCTCATAGATCTCATCCGAGAGCACGATGAAATCGTGCTCTTGCGCCGCATCGGCCAGCGCCTGGAGCTGCGCGCGCGACCACACCTGGCCGGTCGGGTTGTTCGGCGTGTTGACGATCGCCAGCTTCGTCCGCGGCGAAACCGCGGCCGCCAGTCCGGCTTTGAGCTGCGCCGCGGTCGTGGCGAAATTCATCGGCACGTAGACGGTCGTGGCGCCCGCCAGCGACGCGCACGGCTCGTAGGAAACCCACGCCGGGCTGAAGAGGATCATCTCGTCGCCGGGGTTGAGCAACGCCTGCGCCGCGATGAACAACGCCTGCTTGCCGCCCGGCAATACCAGGATTTCTTTGTTGGGATCATAGGCCAGGCCGTTATCGTTCGCCAACTTTTTCGCCAGCGCCTTCAGCAGCTCGGGGATGCCGCGGCTGGCCGTGTAGTGGGTGAAGCCGCTATTCAGCGACCCGATCGCCGCCTCGGTCACATTCGGCGCGGTCGGGAAATCGGGATCGCCGCCGCTCAGATCCACCACCGAGCGGCCCTCGGCTTTCAGCCGGCGGGCCTTGTCCATCACCTGAACCGTCGCTGAGCCAGCGAGACCGCGGACGCGCTGGGCGGCCTTGCTTGTGAGAGCATCACGTTGTTGAGGGGTAAGCGCCACTTTTCTCCTCCAAAATTAGATAATGATACAGTATAGCCGAACCGTGTGCCTTGTCAAAACGAAATCTATCCGCTATGTATGATTTTCCGCCCCCGACGCCGGCCACCATTGTTCTACGGTGCGCCGAAGCTCGTGCTGTGTGATCGGTTTGCTGATATAATCATCCATCCCCGCGGCCAGGCAGCGTTCGCGATCCCGCTCCATGGCGTTGGCCGTGATCGCGATGATCGGCACGTGGCATCCGGTGGTCAACTCTGCCCGGCGGATGGCCTGTGTGGCGGTGAATCCATCCATCTCTGGCATCTGAACATCCATCAGGATCACGCCGTACTGCGTTGGGTTCGCCGCATATACATCGAATGCCTGGCGGCCATTCTCGACGAGATGCATCGGGTAGCCCAACCGGTGCAGTTGAAGCTCAACGACCATCCGGTTCGCCGGGTTATCTTCCGCGACCAGGACGATTCTGTCCCCGATTGGTTTGTGGTGCAATGGCCCGGCGTGCGCGAGCTGCAGCTCCGGCCCTTCAGCCCGCTCGCCGGCGGCCGGCAAATGCTTGTGTGTTATGGCGCTTGCCAGCGCATCAAAAAGCTGCGACTGCCGGACGGGTTTGGTCAGGTAGGCAGCGAAGCCGGCGTGGAGCGCCTGCTCTCCCTGCCCGCGTTCGTCGTAGGCGGTCAACAGAACGATCGGCGTCTCGGCCAGCTTGGGATCCCGTTTGACCGCGCGCGTCAAGGCGAAGCCGTCCATGTCGGGCATCGCCAGATCCGTGATCACGACTGCATAGGGCGCCCCATCAGCGTACGCCGCGCGCAGCCGCAGCAGCGCCAGTCGGGCATTGTTCGCCGTGTCGGCCCGCATGGTCCACGAGTTGAGGTAGCGCAACAAGATATCGCCGTGCTTCAGGTTGTCATCCACGATCAGTACGCGTAGCCCGACCAGGTCGAGGAAGGAGAGTCGCGCATCAGACGCGACGCGCGACGACCTGTCGAAGCAGGCGGTGAATGAAAAGGTCGAGCCGATGCCGGACTGGCTCTCCACATCTATCGTGCCCCCCATCATGTCCACCAGACGCTTGCAGATCGCCAGGCCCAGCCCCGTGCCGCCGTACCGCCGCGTGGTCGAGCCGTCGGCCTGGGTGAAGGGCAGGAAGAGCCGGCGCCGCGCCTCATCGCTGATGCCGATGCCCGTGTCACTCACCGAAAACAGGAGGGTGACACTCGTGTCAGTGGCGGCCGCCAGCGCGACATTGACCATGATCTCGCCCTGCTCGGTGAACTTGACCGCGTTGCTCAGCAGGTTGAGCAACACCTGGCGCAGCCGGCCGGGGTCGCCGCGCAAGAAGCGCGGGATCTCCGGCGCGACAAAGGTCATCAGCGGCAATGCCTTTTCCCGCGCCCGGTTTGACAAGACCTCGGCCGCGCCCTCCACCACCGAAACGATGTCGAAGTCCAGGCGCTCCAAAATCAGCTTGCCCGCCTCGATCTTGGAAAAGTCGAGGATGTCATTGATGATCGCCAGCAGCGCCTGGCTCGCCTCGCGCACCAGGTTGGCATACTCGGCCTGCTCGTCGTTGAGCGGCGTATCAATGAGCATCTCGGACATGCCGATGATCGCGGTCATCGGGGTACGGATTTCGTGGCTCATCGTCGCCAGAAACTCGGATTTCAGCCGCGACGCCTCGAGCGCCTGATCGCGGGCGATCGCAAGCTGCGCAGCGGTCTCGGCGATCTCGGCCGTATAAGCCTGGAGTTGCCGGGTCTTTTGGGTGCGCTCGATCTCGCCGCCGATCCATTGGGCCATGAGACTGAGGAACTCTTTATCGGCCGGCTTGAACGGTTCGGGGAGGCGGGTGGTGTTGGAGAAACTGAGGGCACCGTATACTTGCCCGCCCACGATCACCCGTGTGCCCAGGTACGCCTCTAACCCGAACGCCGCGCGGCAGGGGTGACTTGCCCATTCCGAGGCGGCCGCGTGCTCGAAACCGACCGGCGTCGCCGCCATGAGGGTGTCCCGACAATAGGTCTGATCGAGAGCGAAGACGTCGCCTTTGCGGATGGCGCCATTGAGCGTGCGGGCCGCGAGCACCTCGTAGCGCGCGGCCTCGATACGCGACAAGACACCGATCTCCATGCGGAAGCGGTGACAGCCCAGCGCCAGGAGCGCACGCACTTTTTCGTCGAAGCTCATCCCTTGATCGGCCGCGATCTGATACAGCCCCCGGATGGCCTCCTCGCTTTCGCGCATCGTCTCCTCGGTGCGTTTGCGCTCCAAGGCGTTGACGAAGATCTCGCCGATGATACGGAGCAGGGCGATGTTCGCATCGGACCACGATTTGGCCGACCGCACCGCCGCAAAACCCAGGAAGCCGATCAAGGTCTTGCCGTAGACCAGTGGGACGACGATGAAGGACTGAATGCCCTGGGCTTCCAGGAACTCCTTTTCGGCCGCGGCTTCGGGCGGCAGCTCCGAGACGCACGGGATATGAATATCGTCGAAGTTGTACAGGCGCGCCATCCACCACGGCAGCGTGTCCACCGGGACGCTCTGAAGCGCATCCTTCTGCGGCTCGATGCCCGGAGCGCACCATTCGTAGGTGTGCCGGATCACACCATCATGGTGCGCCAGCAGGAACACATGCGCCCGATCCACGCCGGAGAATTCACCAATCGCCGATAGCGCATGGTTGATGCCGGCGTCAACCTCGTCCGGGGCAAGGTTGATGAAGCTGGTCGAGAAGGCGGTAATCAGCTCTTCGAACGCGATGCGATAGACCAATTCGCGTTCGACCTGGGTGCGCTCGGCCAATTCTTGCTGCGCCTGCTCGAGGAGGCGCGCGTTCTCCAGCGCGATGGCGCCCTGATCGGCAAAAAGGCTGACCAGACGCACCTGGGCCGCATCGAAGTCGTCGGTGCGATCATCGTCGGTGATGGAAATAACGCCGATGACCCGATCGCCGACTTTGAGCGGCACACCCAGCACCCGGCGGAAGTTGCTTTTGGCGTAGCTGCTGGCCTGGCCGCGCCATGCGGAATAGTCGTTGATCATCAGCGCCTTGCCGACGCGCGCGACCCGCCCCGCCACCCCCTCGCCGATGCGCAGGATGGTACCGATATGCGCCTCCGGCAAGTTATGCGCCACGACGAGCTCGAGGGACTTGTGATCCTGCCGCACCAGATACAGGCCGCCCATGCGGGCGCCGACCAGATCGGCGGCGCGGCGCACGAGGGCGCGCAACAGCGTCGCCACATCCTGGCGGGCGTTAATCTCCAACGAGGTTTCGTACAGGGCGGTCAAGGCGCTGGCGCGTTGCGCCAACTCCTGCGCGGTCTGTTGGTGATCGGTGATATCTCGGCCGTAGATGTTGGCGCAGCCCGCGCCGGCGATGGGCGCAAACAGGCACGCGTAGACCCGTTCCCCGGCGGTATACTCGACTTCGGCGCGCGCACCCGACTCCAGGGCGCGGGCCAGAGCCGGCAGCCACGGCTCGGGCACGCGACGCTCGATCAACTCCCCGCTTGTGGCGCCCAGCATGGCCGCGGCCGCCAGGTTGCTGTAGCGGATGCTGCCATCAGCCGCGACCCGCAAGACCGGCCCGGGGGCCTGGGCGAGGAGGTCGGCCAACACCTCGGTTTCCGCTATGGCGGGCGGCTGGTTTTCCGAGCTAGAAGTTTCTGGCTCAGTCATCGTTTGGGTTCATCTTATGAAATTATTCAAGGCAACAGCCGTTGCACGGTGTCAAGCAGCTCACGCGAGCTGGCCGGTTTGGACAGAAAATCGTTCGCGCCGGTTTCGCGCGCCGCAATGCGATCCTGGTCTTGCCCGCTGGCGGTCAACATGATGACCGGCATGGCGCTGTAGCGCGCATCCGCCCGCAACTGGCGCAGCAACATCAAGCCATCCACCTCTGGCATGGCAATGTCCAGGATGGCCAAATCCGCCGGGGCTTCGGCCAGGCTTTCTAGCGCCTCGCGGGCGCTGCCGGCGGTAAATACGTCGTAACCGTTCTTGCGCAATTGTGTGCTCAACACCCGCAAGGTTACAGGGTAATCGTCTACGATCAGGATTCGGGCCATGAATAGTTCCTTGAGAAAGTATCATCAAAAACCCTTCAGGGCGGCGGTGGGCGTCTCAACCATTTCGAAGACGCGATCAAACTTGGTGAGGCGCAGGATGCGTTGCGCCTCTTCTTTCTTGGGCCACACCAGCCGGACATCCCCCTCGGCGCCACGCGCCCGCTTGAGCAGGCTCACCAGGACGGCCATCCCCGCGCTGTCGAGAAACGGCACATCCGAGAGGTCGAGCACGAAACGTGTGATGCCCTCGGCCAGAAGCTGCTCCAGGCGGCTGCGCAGCTCCGCCGCGTTGTAAGCATCAATGCGGTCCCGAATAGCGACAATCGCGATCGAATACATTGAGACATCGAGGTTCACAAGGGCCTCCCATTCATAAATTCTTTGCCAGATGCCAATGATTGCGCCCTGGCAAGCGCTCATAGACCACCGAATCCATCAGTTTGTTCATCAGAAACAAGCCATAGCCGCGCACCTGGGCGTTGTCCAGGTCCGGTTCGCGGGCCTGGGACGGGTCGAACGCGCCGCCGGTGTCGTAGATCTCGACCACGAGTTGCCGCGCTGCTGCGTACAAGACCAGCTCGATGCTGATGCGGCCCGTCGCCGTCGCGGCATAGGCGTGGTCAACGATATTCGCGCAGGTCTCCTGAACCGCAAGCTGGATCGTGTAGCTGGCCATCTCCCGATCCGGCACATCCTCGATGCGTTCCACCAACGCCCCAATGCACGCGCTGGCGATATTCAGATAGCGATGCGCCGCCGGCAGATCCAGAGTGATGACGATCGGGTCGCTCATACGCAATCATTCCTGATGCGAAGATACGGGTGTCACACGGCCGCACCCTTCAAGATGATGAGGGTCTGGTCGTCATCCTGGGCATGACCGGCGCTGAAGGCGCTCACGGCCGCATACAGGCGCGTGGCGATCTCATCGGCGCAGCGGCCGGCCAGTGATTCGGCCAACGCCAGCAGCCGCGCATAGCCGAACATCTGGCCGGCGGTGTTGCGCGCTTCGTTGAAGCCATCGGTCGCCACGATGAGCAGATCATCGGGGCCGAACGGGAGCGCCTGATCTGCGGAGAGGTTCTCCGGCAAGAGGCCGAGCGCCGGGCCGTCCGCCTCCAGCAAGCGCGCCGCGCCGCCCGCCGGGCAATAGATGACCGGCGAATGGCCCAGGTTGGCGTAGCATAGACGCCGTTGGCCCGCGTCATACTGCCCCAGGAAGATCGTGACAAACATGCCGACTTCGGTCAGATCGTCGTACAGCTCTTCGGTGGCGCGGCTCATAATCTCCGCCGGCGTCGGCCAACGGATCCCCGGGCCGGGAGACCGGCCGGCGCTGCGCAGCACGGTGCGCGTCATCGCCATGACCAGCGCGGCCGAGATGCCCTTGCCCGACACATCGCCCACCGTAAAGGTATAGGGACCGCCGGCCGCCTGGGTCAGATCATAAAAGTCGCCGCCCACCTGCAGCGCCGGCAGGGTGCGGGCATATACGTCCAGGCCCGCGCGGGCGGGCGGGAGCTGGGGCAGCAGGCGCATCTGCACCTGGCGGGCCAACGACATCTCCGTCTCGAGCCGCGTCTGCGCCAACTTCTCCTGGTACAGTTGCACGTTTTCGATCTGGGCGCCGGCCTGCTCGGCGATAGCGCGCGCCAGCTTCATATCGGGCGAGCCGAACGCCCCATCCGGCTTGTTGAGGAGCGCCAACGCCGCCGTAAACTTGCCGCCGATCTGGATCGGGGCCATGAAGAGATTCGTCATCCCTTCGGGAAAACCGGCGCCATCGGCGCTGTCGCGCTCCAGCGCCATCCCGCGCCCGCGGGCGCGCACCTGTTCGAACACCCGCAACAACCAGGCTTCGTCGGTTCGCGCCGGTGGGTGTTGCACCACGACCGGCAGATGATCGTCCGGCCAGAACAACGCGGCGGCGGCTTCCGTCTTCACCAGGCGGGCCGCTTCGCGCGCGAGTGAGCTGAGGGTTTCGGGGATGCTGAGGTGACTGCGCGTGGAGCGGGTCAGGTCATAGAGCGCCAAGAGTTGATCTTGCGCTTCGATCAGCTCGTTCGTGACCCCATCTATTTCGCCTTCGAGCTGGTTCCATTGGCCCAACAGCGCCGCATCCACCGTCAGACGGGCTTGCTGCTCGGGCCGGGCCACGCCCGCCACGCGCAGTTCGCCCACGGCCAGCTCGCCGCTGAACACAGGCGCGGCCAAGCCCGGCTCGGCCGCGGGCGCGGCGAGCGGCCAGGCCGCGAGCCGTTTGCCATTGGCCCACACGCTGAAGCTGGTCGCCCCGCCCTGCAGCCAGGCGTCGGCCAATGCAGTGAGCTGCGCCCGATGCGTGGTGACCAGGTGCGCTAACATCCTCTTGCCCCCCAAAAGCGATTCAGGCCCTATTGTAGCCGGAATCGCCCGAAATCGCAATTAGCGAGCAAGAAGCCACAGCCCCGGCTATTGCGCCGGCAGGGTGAAATAAAAGGTCGCGCCCTGACCCAGTTGCGATTCCACCCAAATCCGGCCGCCGTGGCGCTCCACAATCTTCTTGCAGATCGCCAGCCCGATGCCGGCGCCGGCGTATTCGCTGGCCGTGTGCAGCCGTTGGAAAATCTCAAAGATGCGCTCGTGAAACTTCGGCTCGATGCCGATGCCGTTGTCGCGCACCGAGAAAAGCCATTGCGGATTGCGGATTGCGGATTGCGGATCCTGCCCTTCATTCCGAAATCCGAAATCCGAATTCCGCAATTCCGCTGCCACGTGCACCCGCGGCGGCGCTTCCCCGTGGAACTTGAGCGCGTTGCCGATCAGGTTTTGGAACAGTTGCGCCAGTTGCATGACGTCCCCCAGCACCGCGGGCAGCGGATCGCGCGTGACCACCGCGCCGCTTTCCTGGATGGCGATGTGCAGATCGGCCAGCGCCCGATCGAGCGCTGCTTCGCAGTTCGTCGCCACAAGCTCTCTGCCGCGCGTGCCGACGCGCGAGTACGCCAGCAGATCTCGGATCAACCGCTGCATGCGGTTCGCGCCGTCCACCGCAAAGCCGATGAACTCGTCGGCGTCCGCGTCGAGCTGGCCGCGATAGCGGCTGCCCAGGAGCTGCACAAAACTCGCCACCATGCGCAGCGGCTCCTGCAGGTCGTGCGAGGCGACGTAGGCGAATTGTTCCAGCTCGGCGTTGGAGCGCGCCAGCTCCGCCTCCATCTGTTTGCGTTGGGCGATCTCTTGCTCCAACTGCCGATTGGCGGCCTTGACTTTTTCGCCGGCGGCGATGGCGTCTTCCATGATATTGAGCGCGGCCAGCCGCGATGCTTCCAGGTTCTTCTGTGTCGCCGCCAGGTTCGCCGTGCGTTCGGCGACCCGCGTTTCCAACTCTGCTCTGGCTTGCAGCAGCTCGGCCTCCTTCTTTTTGGCTTCGGTCAGGTCTGTCACCACCAGACACCAGGTCGCCACTGTGGATGCTGGCAAGGCGCTGCAAGACAGGCGCACGGGCGCCGCTGTCCCATCGGCAGCCAGCAAGGCCACTTCGACGCGCCGGGGGGCGCTCCCATCGGGCTGCAGCGCGGCGGCCACGGCGGCTTGATCGGACTGGGCGACCAGGGCGTAAAACGGTGCGCCCATCACCTGCGCCAGGGGCTTCTTGACCAATTCGGCCAGGCGGCGATTGCTGTAGATGACGATGCCATCCGCCGATAACGTCGCCGCGCCTTCGCCCATCTGCTCCACCAGCACGCGGTAGGAGTATTCGGCGCCCTGGAGGGTGAAGATCTGTTCCCCTTGCTGCGTGGCGACGACCAGGCCATCCACCTCGCCGGCGCGAATGGCGCGCAAGGTCTCTTCGGCTTCCGCCAGCCGCCCGCGCAGCTCCGCCAGCTCGGCGCGCAGTTGCTCTTCCGATGGCGTTTGCTGTTGGTTTCGAGTCTTTCTCGTCATGGTCAATCCTCGGTCATGCCCAGCCTGTCATGCTGAGCGGCCTGTCATGCTGAGCGAGTTAACGAGTCAAGGTCCGCCGCGGCGAGACCCCAGCGAAGCATCTCGCATCGCAAGAGACTCCTTCGATTACGCTCAGGACAGGTTCTTCGCTGGATTCTCGCCGCGACACACCACACGGGGTCAACCCGCTCAGAGTGACAACTCAAAACGAAAACGTCACTGTCCGTCCTCCGCCGGCAACCCCAAGGCGATGAGGATGCGGTCGGTATCCGTCAGGTCGCCCACCAGCCGGCGGAGCGGCAGCGGCAACGTCTTGACCAGCGTCGGCAGCGCGACGATCTGATCCTCGGCAGCCAGGTCGGGCTGCTGGTACAGGTCAATCACTTCCAGGTCGTAGCGACCGGGCAGGTAGGTCTCGCACAGCGATTTGACCGCGGCGGTGGCGCGGGTGGAGCGCGGATTGGCGCCGGCCACGTACAGGCGCAGGGCATACTTCCCGTGGCCCAGGCTGCTCAACAGCCGCTCAAACTCGGCTGTGGTGTCGGTCGTCGTTGTTTTCATGGTCTTCTCCTCACGCGCGTGGCCGCAAGTCCAGCCCCACCAGCACGCGCTCCGTGTTGGAGAGATCGCCGATGATCTTACGTACCGGCGGCGGCAATTGGCGCACCAGCGTAGGGATGGCCAGGATCTGGTCGTCTCGCGCCAGTTGCGGGTTCTCCAGCAGATCAATGACCTGAATCTGATATTTCCCCTGCAGGTGTTCTTCACAGATCTTTTTCAGGTTGGCAAAGGCGGCGACGCATTTGGGCGTTGTGCCCGCCACGTAGAGGCGCAGCTCCCAGTTGGTGTCCGTTGTTGTCGTCCGCTCCACCGCGCGACGCGTAGGTGTGCTCATATCATCCTCCTTTGGCGTATGGCTGATAGCCGATGGCTGATGGCCGATAGCGCAGTACCGCAAAATCTGCTTTTGGGCATCTGTCATTCTGAGCGGGTTTGCCCCTCATCTTTCGCAATGGCGAGAATCCAGCGAAGAATCTCCTTCCGCCTATCCCGAAAGTCCCCTCGGCTGTCACCCTGAGCGGGTTGGTCCCGTCAAGTACGGCGCGGCGCGAATCCAGCGAAGGGTCTCCTGCAACATGAGATGCTTCGCTGGGATCTCGTCGCAGCGAACCATAACTCGTTAACCCGCTCAGCATGACATCCTCCGCTCAGCATGACATCCTCCTCAATCCGCCTGCCGGCTGGCCGCCATCTCCAGGCGATCCTGCGTCAGTCGCCGCTCACGCGTTTGCTCTTGTTGGACGAGTTGCAGGGTCTCTGTTTCTTCGGCCTCGAAGTCGGCGCGCAGCGCGGCGATTTGCGCCTCCATCACCTTCCGCTTGCGTTCCAGGTCGCGTTGCCGGCGCTCGATCTCCTGCTGGCGGACCAGTTGCGCCGCCTGTTCCTGCGCCTCTTGCGCCAACCGCGCCGAGCCGGTGAGCACGCCGCCGGGGCCTACATACACCTCCGTCAATTCTACGCCGTGATCGGTGAGCGTGAACTCACGGATCTGGTTGGAGTGCGCCATGCCGCGCGATTTCAGGACGTACAGCCCGCGGTTGCGCTCGCCGCCGATCTCGATGTTGCGCAGGAGCAGCCAGGTGTCAATCAAAGACGAGATGCCCACCTCGCTCTGGTCCTCCGCGTCGCTGCCGCCGGTAAGGCTGGTGAACAGGGCCGTGATGTGGCTGGCTTTGGCAAAATCCACCAGGCGGGTCAGCATGGCTTTGACCTCCGTTTCGCTGCCCGCCATGCCGAAGCTGTTGAGCGGATCCAGGATCACGACCGACGGCTGGAAATCGTTGATGGCCTTGTGCATGGTCGCCAGGTGCATCTCCAAGCCGGCGAAGGTGGGGCGGGTCATGCGGAAGCGCAGCAGCCCATTCTGCGTCCACGGCGCCAGGTCAATGCCGATGGAGCGCATGTTGCGCACGATCTGGCTCGCCGATTCCTCGAAGGCGAAGTAGAGCACGCGCTCCCCGCGGCGACAGGCGGCGTCGGCAAAGTGCGCGGCGATGCTGGTCTTGCCGGTGCCCGCCGTGCCGGAGACCAGGATGGTGCTGCCGCGATAGCAGCCCTGGCCGCCCAGCATGGCGTCCAGGCGCGGGATGCCGGTGGAGATCCGCTCGGTCGAAGCCATATGCTCCAGTCCCATCGAAGTGATGGGCAAGACCGAGATGCCCTTTTCGTCAATCAGGAAGGGATACTCGTTGGTGCCGTGCGTCGAGCCGCGATACTTGACCACCCGCAGCCGTCGCGTGGAGACCTGCTCGATCACGCGATGATCCAACACGATGACGCAATCAGAGACATATTCCTCCAGCCCCTGGCGCGTCAGGGTGGCGTCCCCGCGCTCGCCGGTGATGATAGCGGTGACGCCCTTTTCCTTGAGCCAGCGAAAGAGGCGGCGCAGCTCGGCGCGCAGGATGAGGGCGTTGGGCAGGCCGGCGAAGAGGGATTCCACCGTGTCCAGCACCACGCGCTTGGCGCCGATGGCGTCAATCGCGCTGCCCAGGCGGATGAAGAGACCTTCCAGGTCGTACTCGCCCGTCTCCATGATCTCGCTGCGTTCCACGTGCACGTGGTCCACCACGAGCTTGCGCCGCGCGATCAGGTCTGGGAGATCGAAGCCCAGCGAAGCGACGTTTTTGTTCAGCTCGTCGGCCGTCTCTTCGAAGGCCATCAAGACGCCCGGCTCGTCGAATTGAGCCGCGCCGCGCACCAGGAACTCGATGGCGAGCAGGGTCTTGCCGCAGCCCGGGCCGCCGCACACCAGGGTGGGCCGGCCCTGGGGCAAGCCGCCGTTGGCGATTTCGTCCAACCCCTGGATGCCCGTCGGGGTTTTGGCCAGGGGTTCGAGGAGCCTGCCCTGAGGTTGTCGAAGGGTTGGCGTGGTTTGGGTCTTGCTCATTTTATTCCTCCTTTTATAACGCTCAGTTTTCCATCGCGCCGCGTCGTCCCTGGCCGCGGCAGTGACGAAAATAATGGGTGTATTCCGGGTTCGCTCGCGTTCTCGCAACAGAGCGGCGACTTCGAACCCATTCAAGCCCCGGCATATTCACGTCCAGCAGCACGACGGCAAACTCCGCGCCCAGGAGGCAGCGCAGGGCTTGCTCGCCGGAGTGGGCTTTCACCTTGCCATTTGCTATTTGCTATCTGCTATCCGCCATTTGCCGGCAGCGTGAAATAGAACGTGCTCCCCTGCCCCAGCGCCGATTCCACCCAAATCCGTCCCCCGTGGCGCTCGACGATCTTCTTGCAGAGCGCCAGACCGATGCCGTTGCCCTGATACACCCGCCGCGTGTGCAACCGCTGGAAGATGACGAAGATGCGCTCGTAATACTGCGGCTCGATGCCGATGCCGTTGTCGCGTACCGAGAAAAGCCATTCGGATTGCAGATTTGGGGACTCAGGTTTCGGTACGGATTCGGCAATCTGCAATCCTTCGGCTCCGCTCAGGACAGGTCTAAAATCTGCAATCTGCAATCTCGCCGAGACGTGCACCCGCGGCGGCGCTTCGCTGCGGAACTTCAGCGCATTGAAGATGAGATGCGCGAAGACCTGCGCCAGTTGGCCGCGGTCGGCCAGGACGATGGGCAGCGGGTCGTGCGTGATCTGCGCCTGGGCCGCCGCGATCTGCTCGCCCAGCCCGCCCTCGATCTGGGCGAGCAGCTCTTCACAGTCGGTCGGCGCGAAGGGCTGACCGTGCGTGCCCACGTGCGAGTAGGCCAGCAGGTCGAGGAGGAGCTGCTGCATCCGCTGCGCGCCCTCCACCGCATAGCCGATGAAATCGTCGGCGTCCGCATCGAGCTGGCCGCGGTAACGGTCTCCCAAGAGCTGCACGTAGCTGGCCACCATGCGCAGCGGCTCCTGCAAGTCGTGGGATGCCACGTAGGCGAAGCGCTCCAGATCGGCGTTGGTGCGCGCCAGCTCGGTCATGGTCAGCGCCAAATGCTCCGCCTCGGCTTTGCGCTCGGTGATGTTCCGGCCGATGCCCACCAACCCGACGACCTCCCCGCGGTCGTCGCGCAGCGGCGCTTTGGTGGTCAGGAGCCACTTGCGCGTGCCGTCAAACTCGACCACCGACTCTTCACGATTGATGAGCGGCTGGCCGGTGCGGATGACTGTTTGCTCGTCAGCGGCATACTGGACGGCCAGCGCCGGGGGATGGTAATCCAGATCGCGCTTGCCATAGATCTCGTCCGGCGTGGCCTTGCCGAAGCTGCGCGCGAGCGCCACGTTGCCGAGCACGAACCGCCCCTCGCGATCTTTCACGTAGATGTAATCGGGCAGATTGTCTATCAGCGTGCGCAGCAGATTGCGTTCCTGCGCCAGGCTGATGCGCGCGGCCTCCCGTTGGGCCTCTGCCCGCTGACGGTCTTCCAGGATGCTCAACAGCACATTACGGGATTGATCCGCTTCGGCCAGCAGGCGCTGCAATTCGGCCCGCGCCGCCAGCATTTCCACCTCCCGGCGCTTGCGCTCGGTGATATCTACAAACATGGCACGCGTGCCGACGACATGCCCTTCGGCATCCAGCTCAGGCCTGGCCTGCAGCACGGTTTCGACCACGCGGCCATCGCGGGCGACCAATTGGCGTTCTCCGGTCTGGAACTCACCTTCCAATGCGCGCTGGTAGCCGCCCCCCAGCAGCTCCGCGCGCGATGCCGGGGTGTAGAAGTCGGCCAGTGGCCGCGCCAGGACCTCCGGCTGAGTGTAGCCCAAAATGCTCAGGAAGGCCTGGTTGCAATCGGCGATGACGGGCGCTTCCTCTGCGCGGCGGGTGATTACGTACATGGCGGGCGCTTCCTCAAAGAGCTTTCGGTAGCGCTCTTCCATCCGTTTGACCGCCTCCTCGGCCTGCTTGCGCTCGGCGACTTCCCAGGCCATGTCGGCGAAGTATCCCACCAGGTCAACGTCGGCGGCCGTGTAATCGGTCGGCTTGTTGCCCACCCCCAAGATGGCGACCACCTGCCCCGCGCGCAGGATGGGCACGACCAGCTCACGGGTGATGGCGGCGTGGCCTTCCGGCAGCCCTTTGCGGTGTGGCAGGCTGGCGTAATCATTATGGATGACCGGCTTTTTGGCATAGACGCAATCCGTCCACACCCCGGCCTGATCCAGCGGGTAATGGGAGCCCTTGCTGCCCTCGGCCCGACAGAACTCCTGGAGGGTGCGGGTGGACCAGGCTTGCAAGGAGAGGGTTTTTTGATCGCTGCCGACGAAATGATAAAAGCCGATCGGGCTGGCGGTCAAATCGCCGATCTGATCGAGCGTCTTTTGCAGCACCGCGTCCAGCGGATGCGCGGCGGCGAACTCCATCAGCTCCAGGCGCGCGCGGACCAGATCTTCGGCGCGCTTGCGCTCGGTGATATCTTGAAATGTCCCGATGAGCCGGACCGTCTTGCCGCCCACGACCTGGGGCGCACAAATGGTGCGCGTCCAGAGGTGATTGCCCCTGGCCGTGATGAAGCGGATTTCCATGTCGTATGGCGCCCCGCGGTCGAGCGCGGCCTGAATGGCGTCGGCCAGCCGGCCCCGGTCGTCGGGATGGAAGAAGTTGAGCGCCTCTGCCAACGTCGGCTGGTAATCCAGCGGCGTTTCGTGGATGCGGTATGTCTGCTCCGTCCAGCGCACCTCCAGGGTATACGCGTCCAGCTCCCAGCCGCCCACCTTCGCCATGCGGCCCGTGGCGTCGAGGAGCCACTGGCTTCTGCGCAGCGCATCGGCCGCTTCGGTCTGGCCGTGATAGTAGCGCATACGTTGCTGTCGCCAGAGCAGCCCCAACGCGGCGCCGGACGTCGCGATCAACGCGGCGAAGAAGGCCGCCGTCTGCCACAGGCGTTCCCGCAGCGGCGCGTAGACTTCGGCCGTGTCCACTTTGGATACCAAAGCCCAGGGCGAATCCGCCACACGGCGCAGGGCGGCGACCACCGGCGCGCCGCGATAATCCACCCCTTCGATCACCCCCTCCTGGCCGAGCGCGGCTCGGGCCGCGGGCAGGCGCGCGTTCTCCAGGGGGAAGCGCAGGCTGAGGGCAGTGTGCGCCTGGAATCGCAGCTCGTTCAGAAAGAGCACATCGGCCCCATCCCGGCGGACGATTAAGGTTTCGGCGCTGGCGCTGGGGACCGGCCACTGCTGGATGTAGGGGTAGAGGTGCGCGTTGGGATCCACGTGCAGGACGAGGAGGCCCAACGGCCGGTCATCCGGTTCGGCCAGGATGGGGATCAGGACCGCCAGGTGAATCGGCCCATCCACCAGGTCGCGGTGAAAATCCAGGAGGCTCACCTCCCCCGCGGCCAAAACCGCGTCAAGCTGCCCGGCCAGATGGGCGTCCGTCGGCCCGGCCGCGGCCGGCGCGGCGAGCCGCTCGTGGCCGGCCGTATCCAGCAGGAAGACCCGATCATAGCGGCCCGCGCCGGCCAGCGTATCCAGCCAGGCGAGCATCTGCGCCTGCGCCTCCGTATCGGCGGGGGCTGCCAGGCAACGGCCGGCCAGCGCCGCAAAAACGGGATTCTGGCGCATGGCTCGACCGTCGGTCAGCCGCTCAGCGCGCCAGTCTTCGAGCTGGTGCGCCTTCAGCGCGGCGATCGCGGCAAGCTGACTGGCCGCCTGGTCGCGGAACCGGCGCTCATAGTCCTGGTACGACAGCAAGCCGACCGCGACCAACCCCGCCGCCATCGCGAGGAAAATCAGCAAGAACACCGCCTGGCCGCGGCGCGTCTGCGCAATCAGCTCGCGGGCGGGCGCGCCGGCCGCGGCAGCCGGCGCGTGTTTGAGGAATTGAAAGCGAAAGACCGCCAGCGCGATCAGCAGCGTGCTCAGCCCGATCCCCGGCGTAAAGGGATTGAATGCGGTCTGCGGCAGCAGGTTGAAGGTCACGGTGAAGGCGATCACAAGGGCGGTGATCCCGGCGCCGGCCACCAGAGCCGCCTGCCAGCGGTGTTGGCGGCGCATGCGCCAGGCCGCGTCGAGCAGCAGCCCGATGCCCGCCAGCAGCAAGAACATGCCATAGAACGCGTGCGTCAGGAACCCCACGGCGGGGAGCCGGCCGGCCGGCTCGGCCAGCCAGAAGGCGGCGCTGCGCCGAAAACCAACCTCCTGCTTGACCCACAGCCCATGCAGGCTGTTGCTCCACAGCAAGAGCTGCGTCACGAGCGGGATGACGTACAGGCCGATCAGCAGGCGGCGCGAGAGCCAGGCCCGCCGGCCGCTGTATTCCAGCGCGAACACCAGCCACAAGACCGGGATGACCGCCAGCGCCGGGTAGCGGAGCTTGAACCAGAAGAGGGCCAGCGCCGGCGTTGGACTGAGCAGCGAGAGCAGCTCCGTCAGCGCCAGGAAAGCTTCGCCGAGCGCCAGGCCCGCAAAGGCGCGCGCGCCGGGCGCGCCGCGGCGCCGCCAGGCGTAGACGGCCAGGAAGACGGCCAGACCGGCGGTCAACAGGATGGCGGTGAAATAGAGATAGACCGACATGGGTTCTCCTGCCGAAGTGATCAGCGCCGAAGTGACCAGCACTTGCGGAAGTGCGGGTCACTTACAGGAGTTACGTAGTAGATGCTCTCAGCCGGTCTGCGACCGGCGCCGTTGGCCTGGACGGGCCGCTTTCTCTGGCCCGACGGCGGTCGCAGATAGCACGCCCCGCTGTTTCGGGCGCCGCCTGAGAGCCAGGAGTGCGTAAGTCCTGTCACTTAGGGCTCGTAAAAATATAATTTCCCGCACCGAGTCGGAGCGTCCCGAGCGGAGCAGCGGCCTTTTCGCTGCGTAGTCGAAGGATGCGGCCCCACCAGCGGTGATTGGGCTTGTCAGGAGGCGCATCCTTCGACTACGTCCGGCACACGACGCCGGACTCCGCTCAGTCGGAGCGTCCTGAGCGGAGCAGCGGCCTTTTCGCTGCGTAGTCGAAGGATGCGGCCCCACCAGCGGTGATTGGGCTTGTCAGGAGGCGCATCCTTCGACTACGTCCGGCACACGACGCCGGACTCCGCTCAGTCGGAG